>Ga0100378_1000302_pt1 | contig 54885 bp, 80 predicted proteins | sample CryGeymeta201502_FD_81535 | JGI IMG/M metagenome (GOLD analysis project Ga0100378, IMG submission 81535) | Groundwater microbial communities from Crystal Geyser aquifers in Utah, USA - Crystal Geyser metaG 2015-02 | ecosystem: Environmental > Aquatic > Deep subsurface > Groundwater | place: USA... | reverse complement strand
GAGCTTCATATATTGAGGTGTTTATCAAGTTATTTCTTACAATAACATGAAACACGTTATTGTCAATCAATTTTTATTTTTATTTTGGCTCCCAGCCGAGGTACCGCCCCTCGCCCACCTTTCGATGGTCATCCGGTTAACAGCCGGTAACGTTCACTATGCCTGTCCGCTGGGAATACCCGATACTAAGTAGAATATAGCAGATCACGATTTTATCCAAATTTTTCCGCTTTATCGAGACTTACTTAAGTTGCCACTTAGAATTCCTATAGTTAATTCTTTAACTAGGGTGTACTCTATAGTGGATATCAGTAGTTTGGTCTGGGAGGAGAGATTTGAACTCTCGAGCTCTACTTTCCAAAAGTAGCGGGAACGGCCTGACTTCCCCACACCCAGATAATCTTTAATTTCTTTTCTTATTCTTACTATACACATAAAATACGTAATGTCAATCAATTGACTTAAAAAATTTAGGGCGCCATTCAAATTAACAGCCGTTGGAACTGCCGCTCTCGAGTGCGTTGAATGATCTTATCAGCCTGCCCTAAATACGATAAATATACAGTATCTTGAAAGGATTAGTAATATGACCAAACCTCTTGAAATGATTAATTGCCATTCACATATATTTACGTTAAATAATGTGCCAAAAAACTTTGTACCATTTGGGTTAACTTACTTTTTGGCTCGTATTCCTTTTTATAAATTTCTAGCAAAAATATTACGTTTTACTGATAAAATTATTCCTCGCAGTCGTTTAAGCAGATACGGTAATTTATTAGAACTTGGACTACATCAAACACAAGCTGATATAGCAGAAAATTTGGCAGGATATTATCCTAATAATACAAAATTTGTAGTATTGCCAATGGATTTAAGTTATATGGGCGCCGGCAAGCCCAAACAATCTGTTATGGACCAACATTTGGAATTACTTGAACTAGTAAAAAATAACAAAAATATTCTACCATTTATTGCTATTGATCCACGCAGGCAACAGTTAGACAATATAGATTTGATTCAATTCATAAATGACTTGTTAAGACACAAGGATGAAAATAATAAAAGTTATTTTAAAGGCATCAAGTTATATCCATCGCAAGGTTTTTTACCAACAAATCCGTTTTTGAATCCTGTATATGAATTATGCGAAATAGAACAATTACCAATCATGAGTCACTGCACCCGAGGCGGAATCAAACCAAAAAACATGGACAAAAAGGAAGCTACGTTATATGCGGATCCCGACCATTATATCCCTGTTATGCGCAGATATCCAAAACTAAAAATATGTTTAGCTCATTTCGGGGGATATACCGATTGGGACAAATATTTTGAACAACCAGAAAGTAGAATTATTTATGATTTAGATGATAATACCAATAGGCATAAAATGAATTGGTTGTCTAAGGTTTTACAATTAATAAAGTGTGGAGAATTCCCAAACCTATACACTGATGTATCCTACACGGTATTTATTAAAAACATGTATATGCCAATATTAAAAGTATTACTTTATAGCGATGTTATTCGTGAAAAAACATTGTTTGGTAGTGATTATTACATGGTTGAAATAGAGCGGTTTGATGAACGATATATTTCAATGAAACTTAGAGCAGAACTGGGCGACGAAGTTTTCCGCCAAATAGCATGTGAAAACCCCAAAAAATATTTGGGGCTATGATTGGTCTAAGTGGCCGGATTTGAACCGGCGATCTCCGCTTTCCGAGAGCGGCGGGAACAGCCAGGCTTCCCTACACCTAGATAACTTAGATTATGGTTTCTGTCAGGATGGTTGGATTTGAACCAACGATTACTGATCTCCCAGAACAGTGGGGACGGCCAGACTCCCCTACACCCTGATATTACACCCGCTACATTGCTCGGATACAATGCGCCATCGTGTGCCCTCCACGCATAATAATAAATAAAAAAAAGGAGTGTAATAATGAACCGCATATTTTTTATATTAAAAATTTTGGCTGTTGTAGTCTCAATTGCCTGGGTGTATTATTATACTGCTTTCAATGAAGTAGAAAAAATATATAAAGTTGCTAATACATATAATATCGATATTAACAACATAAGCAAAATTAGATCTGATTTGGATTTGGTATCAGTTAGTATAGCAAATAAAACCAATGCTGATATCGTTTGGGTCAATATTTTTCATCAAAATCCAAACAAAAAAGCTACTACAGGCCCAATTAAAAAGGAAGACATATTATTAACTGCTTTACATCATTGGATCAAAACCAATCATAAAATACAAATACGATTAGTCACCAACCAACCAATTACTGATTTACCACAAATAGATGAAACACTTTCCGGCAAATGTATTGGTAGAATAAATTCTAGTTCAAATCCTTATGAACTTAGTGAAGTTTCAATAAATCGTTTAGTATTACGTTGCCCTTTATATGATTTTAATAATAATTTAATTGGAATATACGGAATGAGTTATTTTTACTTTGATCAAACAACGGTTAATAAAGATCAATTTGTTAATGATCACAGTATAATTCTACAATCATACAAAAAACAAATACTTGATATTATTCTAGATTAATTGGTGCTCCCGGAGGGACTCGAACCCCCGACCGCCTGATTCGAAGTCAGGGGCTCTAATCCAACTGAGCTACAGAAGCATTGGCGCGCCTGGCAGGAGTCGAACCTGCATGGGTCCAGTTAACCTTTCAACAGTTTCGTAAACTGAGGGTATACAGACGCATTATTAGTTTATTCTGTTGTGCTACTACAAGTTTATCATGTATTGGCGTCCTGCGGGGATTACTGCCTCCTAGATATATCCTATACCAAATTGGGCTGAACCCAAAAGACAAGATAGTCTATTTTATCCATTCTCCTCTGGGCCATGACCCCCATTAGACACACCTATGTGATACAGGACTAAGTAATTTCGTTCGCTCGTCATTCTTCATATGCCGTGGGATCCGTTGGCTTGCTCATGAAGGTGATCAACCTCTGCTCTTTCGAGCACTTGCGAATTCTAATTTGGCGCGGTTGACGGGGCTTGAACCCGCGACCTCTGGCGTGACAGGCCAGCACTCTGACCAACTGAGCTACAACCGCAGAATTGGCGCCCTTGACGGGAATTGAACCCGCCTCGTCCGATCGACAGTCGGATGTGTTCTCCAGAACACCACAAGGGCTTTATATTTTCTTAAAATAATCATTAATTGTAGGTAATGCCTCTAGTTTAAGCCATTCCTTAGTATATTGATAATCTTTACAAATAGTTATAATTTTTTTCTCTATATCTGATAAATTGTTTGTAAAAACAATTTTAATAATTTCGGGGGTAATACCATTGTGACTATTATATGCTCCTATTCTTTTGGTAATATTTTTGGTTTTACCAATTTTTATTTTATTATTGATTTTAAAAACATATATAAATCCAAGTTCAAAATCTTTGAATATTTTAGATATAAAATTTAAAAATATGTAATCAGATTCGGATACTTCGAAAAAATTATGTATATCATTTTTTAAAAAGTATTCTAAAAATAATTCATTAAATATTGGTTTATTACTTTTTGCTATTATTTTTTCCTGAAAAATTAATTTAATTTCTTTATCAGGTGTTTTAGAATATCTAACTCTAAAATAGTTTTTGTTTACGATAGTTTGTATTTCAAATAATGATAGTTTTTTCATAAAAACTTTTTTATTGTTTTTATTCTTCTTTATCATATATTGATTCATAGAAGGTCTTAAAAACATAACGTTACCTTTAACAATACCATACATTTATATAATATGTTATTTTTTCTTTTTGTCAAATAAAACGTAAGTTAGCCTTTTGTTCTGGCGAGATATATTCTTGGGCGTTTCCAAGTTTCCCGCATAGCAGTCATTAACTGCAACATGTCTTCTCTCAAATGTTACCGCCATCTGAGTATATCCACATGCTCAATATGCATTCATCACAGCATTACCTGTCAACTACCATTTTTCGCTATATGCGACGCCATTTTCACAGCACCTGTTTAAAACAGGCAGGAAGCATATTTCCCTGATTTAGTTCAGTTAGTTCAACAAAAAACCCGGTTACTTTTCAGCACCGGGTCCCTAAAATCATATGTGATATTTTATATCACATGATTGGGACCCCCCAGGTAAACGCAATATTATCTCTACGATCAAAACCATTGCGTTCTCCCATAGGTGTGGCTGGCAGTGGATGTACCACTGGGCCTGACACTTTATGTTTGAACGTAATCGTCATTTGCATTTAATCCTTTGTTTGGTTATTTACTAAGTCCGCAGTTTCTTGCTACAACCTTACTATACAGTTTATTTATGTTAGGTCAAGATTAAAATTTAAAAAATGTGATTTTTTTCTAATTTTTTTTCATTCAAAATAGATAATGTTATTAATTTTTAATTTTGAATAAATATTTTTATAATATGGGGATTAAAAATATGACAACAATAGTACGAGGCGTAGGCAAAGTAAGGATTAAAGGTTTTGCTAAGTTCTTATCCAATTCACCAAATATTGATACACCAATGGGTTGGAATGAATTTACATTTACTGGATCGGATTCCATGACCAGCGAAATTACAGGGTATTCTGTCGCAATTTCAAATGACGGAAATTGGTTAGTAATGGGCGCTCCTGGTAATGCTAATGATGATAGTCAAAACCTAAACAGGTTTTGGGGCGCCGCTTATATTTTTAATTGGAATGGCTCTGATTGGATAGAAACCCAAAAACTCACCAATCCGTTGGGAAACATCAATTCTGCAAGATATGGCTATTCAGTAACCATAAACGGAGATGGTTCCAGAATAGCCATCGGAGCAACTTATGATTTGGTATTTCCCGGCGGACATGTATTTGTTTATGATCGCACAATATCTACATTTTCTTTATCAGGAACATTAACACAAAGTTCTCCTGCTACTTCATCAACTTTTGGTCACGCAATTAGTATGTCACTTTCTGGTAATAATATTGCTGTTGGCGCACCCTATCACGGTATATCTGGTGCAGTTTATATGTTTAAGTTTAATGGAGTATCTTGGGTACAAGAAGTTATTATAAGTGGTTCTGCTACCAACAACCAATCCGCGTTTGGCTTTTCTGTTGATATTGATGATGCGGGCCAACGTGTTGTTATTGGGGATCCGGGCAGCATTTTGCCAAATGCTACCGGAAAAGCATACACAAATATTTGGACTGGTACTTCGTGGATTGAAGAAGCAATCCTGTCTGCCTCAGATGGAACAATCAAAGACAGATTTGGGCGGGCAGTTAGCATATCAGGAGATAGTAATTATATAATTGTGGGCGCCCCAGAAAAAGACAACTCGCCATCCGATACAGATTCGGGCGGCGCATACATTTTTAAATTCCAAAATCCAGGTTGGACAGAACAACAAATTTTAGAAGCATCCGCGCCGGCATTTGAATTAAGATATGGGTATTCTGTATCTTTGGGGCCCGATGGGTCTCGAGCAGCAATAGGTGCTAATTCTATATTAGGCGATAACAGTATTTTACGTGGTGTTTACATAGTCAATAGAGTTATTAATACGTGGTCTGAAGAAATTAAACTGACACCCGGTGCACCATTTGAGTTGATTCCATCAGATTATAAACAATTTGGTAATGCTGTTTCAATAACAGATGATGGCAACCGAGTTGCAATTGGCTCTCCCGACGTTGGTATAGACGAGGGCTCTCCTAGCGATTTGGGTAGAGTTCACGTATTCCATTACAACTGATATTAGCGGACTAATATTGGCGGAAGACTGAGGTCCTGATCCCCAAACCATTTCTGGTTCCCACTGCTTTCGAAGCAGGTCCGGCGCGCCTGTCCGGTTAATCTTCCATCTTCGGTATTTTAATATTTATTATTCAAATATCAATCTTTTCTCCCATGGTGGTCAACTGGTTGATTATTTTTTTTACGCATTATACGTTCTATTTCATCAACATGCAACGGCATATACTTGTGACAATCGACGCCTACATCAAAGCTTAATAATGTTTTATCATCAGGTAGGCTACCGTGACTGTGTCCATAAAGCATCCAGGAACCATAGTGACTTTTATTCCAAACTCGCATAGCATAATGGCACAATACAAACATTTGTTTTTTGCCTGCCACGTGGCAATATACTTCATCATAATGCTGTATACTTTCCCAACCGTTGGCGATATGCACTTGTTTATCATGGTTGCCCAGGATTAAATGTTTTTTACCATTCAATCTGGACAGAAAATATTTTCCACGGTTAGAAAAGCAAAAATCGCCCAAATGATAGATTAGATCATTTGGCCCAACTTTGGCATTCCAATTTCTAATCAATGCTTCATTCATTTCTTCAACGTCTTTATATGGGCGTTTTGAATAACGAATTATATTCGTATGGTCAAAATGTGTATCACTTGTAATAAACATTAAATTATATTTTCCTATTTCCTATTTCATATTTCATATTTCATATTTCATATTTTATATACCAAATGGCAGGATTGTCAAATGAAAACTTTTGAAAACTTTTAGATTTTCAAATTTTCTGATACAGCGCATCAATATGAAATTCCAATACATTAGCAGTATTCATACCTTTCTTTCAAATAGTTACTTGAGATATATGATATTTTTTCGCTATAATGTAATGTTTTTACATAATGATATGCTGTTGGCAGCAACGCATCCGCTCTTCGATATTGCGTTTCTATCGGAGGTGTGGCGAGTATCTAGATTTTCTGTTTCATCACAAATAAAGGTTTATATTGTTGTAGCCGCTGACACATTTGGTGACAATACAATAAGTTTCATTATAGCCGGTTAAATTTCTATTTTTTGTTCTATCAATTAAATTATTATATATTTTTTCATAATTCATCAAATAAGATTATCAACATTATTAATTTTATATCATTGGCACCGGTGCCCAGCAACGATCTGGGAATTCAGGTTTTGGAGACCTACGTTTTGCCAATTAAACTACCCCGGTTCAATATTGGCTGGAGGAGTAGGATTCGAACCTACCAAAACCTGTTTCAGAGACAAGTTGCCACACCTAGTAGCATCCTCCAATATTTTTAGTTGGCAGGCGAACTCAGATTCGAACTGAGAACGACGGTTTTGGAGACCGTAATGATAACCGTTTCACCATTCGCCTATAATTTGGTGGGAGAGGTAGGGTTCGAACCCACCATGCGTTTCCGCGTCAGATTTACAGTCTGATGGCCCTCCACTGTGCCATCTCTCCCAAAATATTGGCTGAGGGACCTGGACTCGAACCAGGAACAAGAGATTCAAAGTCTCCCGTTTTACCATTAAACTATCCCCCAATAATATCTTATAAATTTTTTACATAACCTTCTTTTGTAATAATATTGTTTTGATATAATATATCTTTACCCCATAATTCAACATTGATATTAGGATATTCTTCTCTAAACATTTTAAACTTTATTTGATTTTCTAATCTAAAATAACCTTTTACCTCTATTAATTTAAGAAAATTATTATTTAAATCATATATGAAAAAATCGGGGTAATAAATTCTATTATCACTTAGTTTAAAGCCTTTCTCAGAATATTTCCATACAATTTTATTATCATCTAACCATTTAGCAACACCATTTTCCCATTTAGAATCCATTCGTATATTTTTATAATATGATTGTCTATCTCCTCGATGGGTGGCATGTTTATTACCTTTCATATATTCTGATATTTTTCTTTTTCTTTCTTCTTCTTTGAAAGGATCTAAAGATTTGCCCGGCGCCGCTAACCCCCCTTTTTTAGCAATTAATATTTGTTTTCTTTTTTCTTCTTCTGTTATAGAAGGATCTTTAAATGATTTAAAATTACCTTCTATATTAGCTCTACCGCCATACATTATATTCCCATCATGATTTTTATTATACCGTAAATGTAATTTTAAAAATCTTTCTTTAGCAAATATTCTATTACATATTTCACATTCATACATTTTACTACCTTAAAATTGGTGGAGCATGGGTCGAATTGAACGCCGTGCCGTTTCCGGAAGAGGGTTACAGCCTCCCGATGGGACCACCCATCCTTACTTTCACGCTCCATAATATATAATTTATATCGCAAAGTCAATATGTTAGTTTGGCACCAGTGCAAGGATTCGAACCCTGAATAACGGTTTTGGAGACCGCTGTGATAGCCATTTCACCACACTGATATATTTGCTCGGGGTCGCGGATTCGAACCACGCTCTCCAGATTCAAAGTCTGGCATCCTCACCTAGAAGACTAACCCCGAATATGCTTGTTTCCAAGCACGTTAAGCGTAAACTTTCTGTTTATGCTCCGTTTTTTCTCTTTCCTTTTTTCTATAAACAATCTTGTATATTCATACATTAGTAGCCCGTCATTTAGAATTCTAAACGCTGCTTCTGCTTTGGTTTTGTCTTTACCATTTGATACCCTTTCCAACGCACTTCTTACGATGAATATGTCTAATCTAGTAACCATTTGTGCTCTCCTTTCTGTTTGGGTGAACACAATCCAGCACTTAGATCATATTCACCCCAAGTTTGCCATTTGTCATTTGTAAAAAATCTCCATTTCACTCATTAAAAAACCCGATTACATTTCTGTACCGGGCCCCGTATTATATACAAAGATCTGTTAGATCTGTATAGGATCAGGACCGTTGCTGGTATACCATTGATAATACTGAGCAGAACGAAGATTAACTTCATTTGCCTTTCTCATCAAATTTTCTACCATGCTAAACATTTTAGTCTCCGTTATTTGTTTGTATATTAGTTATACATTCTTATTTATGTTAGGTCAACCTTAAAAATCATTTCCTCTAAATCTTTTTCTTAAAATTCTATCTTCTTCTAAAATTTCATCAATACGTTTAACAAGTTCGGTCAATGGTATCGCTCCGGTTTCATCTATATTGGATCGACTCATTGCGGCTCGAACTACATGCCATTGGCCTCCGGCATATCGTTGCAAATCTTTAATTAACGGATCAGTATCACCATCTCGTTTAAACATTAAAATATCCCCAACTCTAATTTGGCTTCATCGCTCATTTTTTCCGGTCCCCAGGGCGGATCCCAAACAATAGCAACGTCAACACTACTTGTTTTGGAAATGATACTCGCAGCCATATGAACTGCCATTGGTATTTCCTGTGCAGACGGGCAGTTCGCACTTGTCAATGTCATATTGATTTGAACCGAATAATCATCAGAAATATTTATATTATATATGAGCCCCAAATCATAAATATTTACTGAAATTTCGGGATCATATATTTGTCTTATATTTTCTATAATCATATCACGGATTTCATCTAGAGAATATTCTCGGTCTTCTAATTGATTATATTTGAAATCAGGAATATCAACATCCATATGTGTATGAAAAAAATGCGCGGAATCATCATAAAAATCCATATCAGGAAAATCATCTTCGTCAATCATTTTCTGCCTCTTTTTTTATTATTTGCTTCTCGAAAGGTATCAATAAATTCTGGATTTTTATTTTTAATCCATTTCACGAATGTAATAATATCCGGATGTATTCTTAATTTATCAATTGTATTATACTTAGTAGCTATTTCTTTTTCTGTCAATATTGAATGTATTTTACGATGACATATTAAATGAATTACAACAGTTTCTTTACCTTTGCGACTTTTTGGTATAAGATGGTGAAGGTCCACCGAAGGACCTTCAATCATTGTTCTATTACATATAGGACATATATTAGTCATTACCGAAGTTGAATGGGCGCGGACTCTTTGTGTTCCAAAAATACAGATTCGGCCCGAGTAGTTGAAATCGGCTTGTAGTCGCCCAAATTAATCTTGGGATAGCCAGCAACGTTCATCCAAGTGCCCTGCCAGAAACTACCAATTGCAGTATTATATTGACGTCGTTGGTCAACCAACTTGGTCTGAGCAGCCTTGAATTCATCGCGACCAGCTTCAATAATACGCTGAACCTGAACATAAAGGCTGGCATCAACCTGTCCGGGATAATTTTCGGTAATCATCTGGAAAACAGCCCGGCTGCCGCCGTCACCATAACGGCCGGCCATAGCGCCAGCAAGAACTTCCTTTAGATCATCTTTCATGAGCCCGGGGACTTGAACAGCTTCACCAAGCTTCTGCCCATACTGGCCCAAGATCTGCTCATTGTCTTCGTATGTGGCCTTAATGTTATTCTCCATACGGTTTCCGGTATTGTATGCGGAAATATATGAGCCAACACCAACCAGGCCCACAACAGCAACAATACCCAGAACGCCAAAAACTACAATCTTACTCATGTTCACTTCTCCATTGTTGCGTTCACAACTAAATTTAACATATAGTAGGCAAATGTCAACCTTATCTTCTAAATCGTCCGTTGTTTGATCCGAAAAGATTAACTTCATTCTTGTGAAAAACCCACGTCAACCCAGCGGAAAGAATGAGTAGAACAATTACAATCAACACAATAGCAGTGGTTGATGGTTCAATCTCATCTTTTAGATATTCAAATTCCTTCATCGACTGACGCTCAAAATGAGCCATAGTGGTAGTTTCAATCAAGCTAATAAGCGCAGCCGCATTAGTAACAGAACCCAAATTCAGGATAGCATCACGCATTTCAACATTGAACATTTTGTTCTTGGACCAACTGTGGATTTTGGTCCACAGTACATCACCTACCTCATTAACGCCAATGAAGATTACTGAATCATTTTTCTTTGCGCCCTGCCAGGAATTAATTACAGCATCAGCATAAGAAGTATCAGTAATGTTAGTAAACAATAGAACAATATTTGCTTGCTTCTTTGGGCCCAACACCTTAAGGATTTTGGGCAGCAGTTGATTATATTCGGCAAGATTTGCCACTTCTGTTCCTGGTGACACAATCGCACGATCAACGCGATAATAATCATAAATCTTAATGGGATACGTAGGAATACTTTCCCGATACGCATCCGCAAGACGTGCATTTCTATTAAATAGAGAACTATCTGCTGCCTTGACATAGTTTTGATAAGAGTTGGTTTTTGACACAGGGTCGCCGATCATTACGATGTCCCATCGCGGAGGAATATTTACTCCCTGCATATCAATTCGGCTGATTTCCCAATCAAGCCCAATGTTTGAACGTACTACCCAATTACGTTCCCAAAGATATACATAATTATATTGTGTTTTATAGTTGGGGGTGCATATGCGTTCTGTTCCGGAACCAGAACAAGTCTGACCATCTCGAATAGTTCTAGTAGTGTAAACCCTGCAAAACATATCCCGGTGATCTCGCCAACCCCTCGGACAATTCTGCTGAACATATTCCTTGTTGGTTACTTCGCCATTCCAAAGCTCTGTATCACCAAGCTGGGAATATTTCCCCACATTATACATTAATACCACTGCCAAAAAGCCAACCATGGTTTGAATTGCCCATTCAGTATAATTCATACTAGAACGAAAAACAATCTTAACTACAATTGGAAAGAGCAGCGGAATAAGAGCAAGAATCCAAAACATTAAAATTCCCCGCAATTAACTGTACAATCATAATATTAGTATAACGTCGTTGGGGCGGCAGTCAACTATTCCGGTTCAATCTCTACACGCAACGGAAATTCATTTGCTCTAGCCAATTCAGTTGATTCTATCTTTTTTTGTTCAGCAATTTCATATGAATATGTACCGGCTATTCCATGCCCCGCTAAATGTATAGTTTGAGCCAGATTAATCGCACTTTCTGCTGAATGTCCAAAAACTTGTACTAATAATGAAATAACGAATTCAAAAGATGTATAATCATCATTAAATAAAATAACATTGTATTTACTGGGTTTTTTAATTTTGATTTCTTCTTTGGTTGCAAGATCAACATGTGACAAAGCATATCTCCTTAAAATTCATAAACTATGGGTTCAGCGTTTTTAATTGTCATACCAATGGTACTATTGACCCCGTTATCCTCTATCACGGCCATTAAACATTTAATAACACCAGCATGGGCCACAATCAATATGTTTTTTTCAGAAATTTGAGAAATAAGTTCGTTGTTGTAAAAATCAACACATCGCTTGTATGTTGAAAAAATAGTTTCGCCACCCGGCGGTGCTGAGTTTATCTTTTGATGCCATGTATCCAATACATCTTCTCTAAATAAATTAAGTAGTTCTTCTTTATTTTTATTTTCAGCAATACCATAGTTTCGTTCATTTAACAATGCGGTCCTGCGCCAATCATTGCATCCTACTAAATTTTGATCCATAACAAGTTGCGTGGTTGCTATTGTTCTTGATAACAAAGAACTATATATTACATCAAATGAAAATTTAGCTAATTTTGCGCCGCATTTTTCTGCTTGATTAACTCCATTGAACGTCAAAGAATGGTCATATGTACCGGAGTATAGTTTGTTAAAGTTAGCTTCGCTTTCTCCATGCCTTACCAAACATAATATTGCCATTTTGTTTTACTCTTTTTTCATATCTAATATATTAAGCGTGAAATCGCCCTCTCCGCCGTCACCGCCCGCCGAGGGGGTAAAACTTATTGTGCCGCCTTGACTTATTGCTGTTCTTCGCAATTCGGTTAAACGGGCCGCTGTTGATTCGTGCCAAGGCAATACGAAATATATTGGTTGATTTTCTCCTTGTTCTACGCCCCAAATATAGATAGCATGATCTTTTACTAATTTAGTTGAAATCACATAATACATTTTATTATTAAAAAAATCTAAATTCATTGGTTTTGGGTTACCTAAAATATTTAATATAATTAAAATGACATACCCAATGCCTAATACACCAATAGAAACCGATATTATTCGCATTAATAAATGTTTAATAAAAAACATGTTTAAAAAGGTAAATATGCTCATAAACAAAATTAATAATACTATTGAAGTTGTTACGCTTAAAAATGATAACATGTTGCTTTCCTATATTAAATTTATGGATAGTCGCCAGTAAACAATTCTTGAATTGGTTGTTCAACTTGAACTAAATTACGTATGCCAATAAACTCTTCATTAATGGACAGTGGGATCAACATTCCATTATCATCAATTTCAAAGCGTAATGCGGTTAACTCCTGCCCATCTGCCGTAAAAGTAAGTTTTTTTTCAAAAGTTTTTACTATGGTAGTTGTAGTCGATGTTAATTCTCCCATCTCAATTCGTATTTTTACCAACGCAGTAACGGGTAATTTATTAAAATTAAGGTTATACAAGTGTGCATTTATAATATATTCCCCGGGTCTAATTTTTCGAGCAAATATATTTTCGTAATTTATATCTAAATCAGAACCAACTGCGCCTAAATCATCTCTTACCAGATTCAAAGAACCAATTTCTTTTCTAGCATATCCCACCGAGGAGCTGTGTCCCTGTTTTACCCATAAATCTAAATCAACATTTAGTTTTGGGTCCCAAATTAATTCAACAGATAATCTTCCCGGTTGTTCTAACACCTTATTAACATCAGAAGTTGGGGGGTTAATGTGTATCATTATTATTACAAATAATACAATTACACTGAGTAATATAATTGTTATTAAATCTTTAAAAACTATATCTACATCATTTGACGCATCATTATTCAAAAAATTATCAAACATTGTCCATATCCAATAAAATCCTACTGTACAATTGTATGGTTGCTGTTTGTAACATATTGAAATTAGTTAATAACCATAAATTACCAAAAGTTCCAGCAAGTGTGGTATACAATGCCACACCAAGGCCATTTGTAATGGTTGCCATTAATTCGCCCACCTTTGAAACATTGCCTACTATTGTTGGATCAATATTAGTTAAAACAATAATAAACCCCAATATGGTGCCAATCAAACCAAAAACAACCAGTGCCCATGCAATATATCTAATTACAGCAATACGTGAAGATAAAATATTTCTAATTGATTCCAATGAATGATTTGATATTGAACTGATAATTGGGGTAATTTTTTGATGTACTTTTTTGCCGTTTTTACTATGATGCAATTCTGTTGATATTTTAAAAGCCCAATAACCAGAAATAAATATACCAGCAAAACAAAGTAAAAATATTAAAGGGGTGATAAATGATATATCAGCAACTATCATTAGAGTTAACCACCCTTGAACATAAAAGTAGCCCAAAAGATATAATACTATTGAATTTAATAGAATCCATTTAAGAAATAATAAATAATTGATATTATAATATTGCATTGTTTTTCCTATAATTAAATATACAGTTTATTTATATTATAGAAAGGTGTGGGGATAATCAAATATCCCCACACCAATAATGTTATAATTTGGTATTATAAGATATCAAATTTACGAGGCTTCATACTTTCCGGAATATGTCTTGTAAGGTGTATTGCTAAAATTCCGTCTTCCAATGAAACAGCAGATACTTCAATAAATTCGCCTAATCTAAAACTTCTTGAAAAAGAACGTTCTGCGATTCCCTGGTAGATATAACTATTATTAGATTTTTCTGTTTTATTGCCAGAAATGACCAATAATCCATTATTTAATTCAACCGATAAATCTTCTTTTTTGAATCCGGCTACCGCAACACTAATTACATATTGGGAATCGTCAATTTTTTCCATATTATATGGCGGGAATTTATCAACCGAATGGCTAGTTCTAAATCCCGAAACAGGATCGTAACTTAGCGAAGAAAACAATTCATCAAACAAATTGTCGAAGCCCACAAAACGGGCATTTAGGGTTGATGGTAGAGATGGAAGTGTTCTTGAGATTAAGTCTGTTTTCATTTTATAACTCCTTTTAAAGCGAGAATATTATTACTGTTACCCTGTTAGGCGTAACATAGTTAATATATAAAAAGGAGATTTAAAAGGTCAAGAGTTTTTAATCAATTTTTTTAGAAAAATCTATCTGTAATATGTTTTCTGTAGTAACGGTTTGATTTTCAAATTCTTTTTCTTTTGTTAAAATATCCAAAGCTACTCTGCAAATTAATTCAGGCAAACTTTTTGAATATGTTTTTCCAATTATTTCTTTATTATTCTTATTGATATAGATGTACCAAAGTTTTTCTAAATTTTCAGAAATATTAAATCCTATTGAAATTTCATAATTTTTAGATTTAATTTTTTTAATTATATGATACGCTGCATCAATATCGGTGGAATATTTAGGCAATGGAATAGGTTTTTTATCTCGTATACGGACGACTTTTTGCTTTGAATTTTCATCATAAATAACAACACTCTTAAAGAATTTGATTGATATTTCCTCATTTAATTTTTGCAAAAAGTCGTCCATTATACTCGTCTTTTATAATTTCTTTTTGGCTTTGGCTTTTGGCTCTTGTGGATCACTCATCATCTTAAGCTTTTTTTGCCATCTTCTTTTCGCTTCGGCGGCATCTTTTCTACGTTGTGCCGTGCCGGGAATATAAGCTTCTTTTTTTTGAAAATCTTTTAGAACATTTTCTTCAAGCATTTTCTTTTTTAGATTGCGCATTGCTTGGTCTACGTTGTTATTTCTAACTTGAACGCAAACACCCGATAATTTGCTTACCGGGGGCAACCCAGTGTCATCTTCCATGTGGCCGAAAATCGGTTTCACTCGTTATCTCCCTTATTATTAGATTGTGAAATAGTTCTATTAGTTTTAGTGGTATTAGTTTTAGTAATATTAGTTTTGGTAGTATTAGTTATTAGTTTGGATAAGTCAATTATTTTTTGCTCCATGACAACGATTGATTTCGCCATACCATTTTCAAATTCTTTTTGTTGTTTTGCTAATTTTGCTTCTTGTTTTTTGAAAAGATTATCAATTTGTTCAACAGAACTATCGGCAGACTTGCTAGTTAATTCCAATAGTGTTTTTACTTCATTTAATTCATTATGAAATGTTTTTGTAAGATCAGCTATTTTTGTTTCCATTGCCGAATTATCAACCGGTGTAGATACATTTAAATTTTTAATTTTTTCATCAAGTTGACCAAGCCATTTCATTATACCCGGTATACGTTTAACTGCTTCTGTTATTTCATTTTGTGTTCTAGGTCCTGACGACATTATATTCCTCCAAATTTTTTATTTTTTTCCAATAACAATTACGGACAACCCTCGGTTAGCGTCTCCAATTTTTCCTTCTATTACAGCATTGGGTACACCTTCTATGAATTTAGTTAAAAAATCGCGACCTTCCTGTTTGTGGTGATTTTCTCGCCCACGTAGATTTAAATTAATTTTAACTTTATTTCCTCGGTCTATCCATTCGGTAGTTCTTATCATAAGTCTATTAAAATCAGCATCATCGGTATTTAGCCGCAGTGTTATTTCTTTTAATTCAACTTTGTTTAATCTATTTTTCTTAGCATTTTCTTTAGCACGTAACCCAAGTTCATATTTGAATTTACTATATTCAACTATTTTTGCCACAGGGGGATTAGCTTGCTCAGTTATTATAATTAAATCCAAATTATCAGTTCTGGCCATTTCCAATGCTTCCCCTGTATTCATTACCCCCAATTGATTTCCTTCTTTGGAAACCACACGTAATTGGGGATATTTTATTTTTTCATTAATAATATATTTTTCGGGTCGGCTCATAGAAATGTTTTTCTCCTTATTTTAATTTTGGTTCAATATTTTCTAAAAATACATTATCATCAACTATTACTTCTTTTTTGCCTTGTTTGGCATATTCGTTTAAATGAAATTGTGTTTTTATTAATTTACTTTCGATAATAGAATGAAGTCCTCGGGCTCCTGTTCGTTTTTTTAATGCTTCATCTGCTATAGTAGATAATGCCGAATCGGTAAAATTAATACCCATGTTCTCTAATTTAAATAAACTTTTATACTGTTTTATAATAGCATTTTTTGGTTCTGTCATTACTGAAATTAATTGTTCTTTAGATAATTCTTTAAGAGCTGCGATTACCGGCAATCTACCCACTAACTCAGGAATTAATCCATATTTAATTAAATCTTCCTGATCTATTTGCATGAATGCATCTGTTATTGACATTTTTTCAGTTCTATCTCTAACATTGGCGCCAAACCCAATTGATGAATTATTTTCGTTTATTCTTTGATCAATAATTCTATCTAAATTGACGAAAGCGCCACCAACAATAAACAGAATGTTTTTGGTGTTTATTTCTATCATTTCCTGATTTGGGTTTTTCCTGCCACCCTGAGGGGGTACACGAACGGTATCACCTTCTATCATTTTAAGCAATGCTTGTTGAACGCCTTCGCCGGATACATCTCTTGTAATAGAAGCGTTGTCGGATTTACGAGCTTTTTTGTCTATTTCATCAATAAAAATAATACCCCGTTCGGCTTTGGCTTTATCAAAATTGGCCACCTGTAATAACCTGCTTATAATACTTTCAACATCGTCACCAACATAACCGGCTTCTGTTAAACTGGTGGCATCTGCTATCGCAAGAGGAACGTCTAAAAATCTGGAAAGTGTTTCTGCTATTAATGTTTTTCCGGAACCAGATGGTCCTATGAGACATATATTAGCTTTTTTGAGTTCAACATCATCTATTATTGGATTTGCAAGTCGTTTATAATGGTTACTAACAGCGACAGATACAATCATTTTAGCATGTTCTTGTCCAACAACATATTGATTTAAATGATTATAAATTTCAGGAGGAGTTGGCATATCTAACAAGTTTAATTTTTCAGCAGGCTGACTTACATCATGCAGAACATTGTGGCATAAATCCACACATTCGTTACATATATAGACTCCGGGGCCGGCAATTAGTTTTTTGACTTCATACTGTTTCTTACTACAGAAATCGCATTCTAATGAATGTTTGCTTTTCTCTTCATTACTCATCTTGGATAGTTATCTCCATTGGCGGGATATAATGTAAACGTAAGAACATTCGTTGGCAAAGTCATTAATTATTTTGTGTGAATAAAATTTCAGTAACTGTAATGCTGGATAATGCATCTGAAAGATTATCAAGCGTTGCGCCGGAAAGAGGGGTGGCAACTACCAAGTCTTCACGTATCCATTCATATCCTTGATTTGTAATAGATGGATCTCTGGGAAATTCAAATTTAGTAGTATAGCTGGCTAAAAATACTCTAGCAACCGCCAATGCAACTGCACTTACTCCATATTCTATTTCGGAATTTGTGGGATCCGAATATTCATTTCTAGTTAATACATAATCTGATCTATCATATACAACAGTAAAAGAAAACTCGGTGGGTTCTGAATCTTCGCTGGCCGCCGTCTTTTCAATAGATATTAAATTGGTTACTGTTTGGACCGTATTTAGTTCTTCACACAGCCTTCTAAATCTATAATTTCCTCTAGCCTTGGTTCTGGCTGATTCAAGCGAAGTCGGATATGCGCCAGCTCTACCATATTGTTCAATAGTAGTATCATCAATAAATCCATTAGCAGGCGCTGCTCCGGATAACCCGGTAGAATCAATTGTTACTCTGTAATATTTAGGTATAATACCGTCTGTCATTGTTATCTCCAATTATAATGTTATTTATTTATCAATAAGGAAAAAAAGTTGGCGTCACGTTAATTAAAAATGGTTTGATGTAAGTAAACCCCAGGATTGTAAGTAATGTATTGGAATCTTTTGGTTTATATTTTTGTGGGTCCAAACTATAAGTTATATGATAAAATTTTCCATCAGGCCTGGTTGTTTTTCCGTTAAGTTCCACCACAAACGCTTCAAGACCATCGGTTGAGTCCATATAGCCAATAACTTTGGTTAATTTTGATTCGGGAGGTAACGACTCTGTTACTCCAAATGCATATGTGATGTGATGTGCGATTACTTTTTTGTATTTGGGCGAGAAATGTTGTAACATATAATTTCTACTATTGGAATTAATTTGATATCCGGTATATCCCTTTTTCATAATTTACAAAACCTTTACTTATTAAATTGAAAAAAATATTCTAAACGTATATTTTGATTACTACCACCAACTATAACTATAATACTTATCAAAAACAAGAAGAAGGAAAAACAGATGACACAATTTGAAAATTACTTTTCACAGGAAATTTGGGAACAGACTTATAAAGATCACAAAGACACTAGTATAGATCACACATTGCAACGAGTAGCCACTGCCATCGCTAGTGTTGAAAAAACTTCTGAATTACGAGCCAAATGGGCTAATCAGTTTTTTGATATGCTTAGTGATTTTAAGGTTACCACAGGTGGTAGAATATATTCAAACGCGGGAACCGAATGGGAGGGTACTACCCTAATTAACTGTTTTGTATCTCCTTCTTCAACCAATCAACCAGATTCGTTGTCTGGCATATATGAAGTATTAGAAGACCAAGCGCAAACTCTTAAGTCAGAAGGTGGTTGGGGGCACAACTTTTCAGCTCTAAGGCCCAGAGGTTCCTTTATATATGGGATCGGCGTAGAAAGTCCCGGCGCAGTAAAATTTATGGAATTATTTGATAAAAGTTCAGAAATAGTTACTTCTGGTTCTGGCTTAAAAAACAAAAACAAAAAAGCTAAAGGAAAAATACGAAAAGGCGCAATGATGGGTATTTTAGATATTACTCATCCAGATGTAATTGAATTCATCACAGCCAAACAAACACCAGGCAGATTAACTAAATTCAATATTTCAGTAAATTGTACAGATGAATTTATGAAAAAAGTTATTGCGGTATTTGAATTAAAAGAAAAAAATGTTGATCTAGAAGAAATAAATGAACTGGATAAATGGAATTTAGTGTTTCCGGATACCACATACCATGCATATCAAGCAGAATGGGACGGCGATTTAAACAAGTGGAGATCAAAAGGCTATCCCATAATAGTGCATAATACCGTATCTGCAACATGGTTATGGAATTTAATTATGGAATCTACCTATAACCGAGCAGAGCCCGGAGTAGTTTTCCTAGATAGAGCTAATGAATATTATTCATCAAATTATATTAACACCATATATGCATGTAACCCATGCGGCGAGCAGATGTTACCAAAAGCGGGGTCATGCAACTTAGCTTCTATAAATCTAACACAATTTATATTACCAGATGGTTCCGGATTTGATTTAGAAAAATTAGCAAAATATGCCAAAATATTAGTAAGATTTTTGGATAATGTCAATGATTACACCAATCTACCACTTCCAGAATATCAAGAATATGTTAGAAAAATGCGTAGAATTGGATGTGGTATTTTGGGCTGGGGGTCAGCATTATATATGTTGAAAGTTCGGTTTGGTTCCGAAAGAGCAGCCGATCTCCGCAATCAAGTGATGAAAACCATATCACATGCTGCTCACGAACAATCAATAGATTTAGCGATTGAAAAGGGCATGTTTGATGGGTGTATTCCAGAAAAACATCTAGCTACCAAATTTATTAGTTCGTTGGGATTGTCAAAAGAATATCAAGAAAAACTATTAAAATATGGAATACGAAATAGCTCAGTAATGAGTATTCAACCAACAGGTAATACTAGCATTTTTGCTAATATTTCATCAGGTGGCCTAGAGCCAATTTTTATGCCAGAATACATTAGAACAGTTATTGTCCCAGTAACACCAGAACATCTATTAAACGTAACACCCAAGTTCTATGAAGGAATTATGACTGAAACAGAATTCTTTAAATGGACAAAGGAAGGCGATGAGGATATTTTGCGTGGTGTAGATGTCGATGGTACAGTCTATAAAATAGACAAAAATAGAGGACTAACAAAGGAAGTGCCCTGCGAGGATTATGGTGTTAGATGGTTAAAGAATAGAAATGAATGGGACGCATCAGCTGATTGGGCTGTTGCTGCTCTTTCATTAAATGTTGAAGATCACGTAAATGATATGGTTGGATTTGCTAGATGGATTGATAGTGCCATCAGTAAAACGATTAACGTTCCCTTTGATTACCCTTTTGAAAACTTTACCAAAGTTTACTTGGACGCATATAAAGTAGGATATATAAAAGGTGTAACTACATATCGTTCAGGAACGATGACCGCTGTTCTTTCTGCTAAAGAAGAAAAAGTTGCTGATCAAATTGACGAAGAAATTATTCTGCAGGATGCTAAATTACCAGATAGTAGCCCAGCAGCAATGAAAATATTAAAGGCCGAAGGCAAAAAATGGTATGTTACCGTGTTAATGGATGAAAAACAAACTCGCCCAGTAGCTTTCTTTGTTCATACCAATCATCCAGAAAAGAATGTTACTACCAACAATGCTTTGGAACAACTTTTTGATTTAGCCACTACCAAGGGTATCCCATCGCATTATATCGAAACTACAAAAGATAAAATTGCTGGTGATAATAATTCAACCAAAATCGCAAGAACTATTTCGCTGTTATTACGACATGGCGTATTAATAAGAAATATTGTTGCCACACTAGAAAAAGTTGATAACATATATGTTGGAAGTTTTCTATTCCAGATTAAAAAATTCTTATCAAGTTATATTAAAGATGGTGAGAAAGCAGAAGGTGTGGTCTGTTCAGAGTGTAATTCAGATAAAGTAGTGTTTCAAGAAGGGTGCTTTGTGTGTCAGCAATGCGGCTCGAGCAAATGTGGTTGATAAAACCACATTTTTAAAATTAATAAACACAATAACCAAGGAGAATATAGTAATGAATTCTAAAATTTCCGAAATAGCAGAAGTTTTAAAGACCTGTTGGATTAAAGAAACTTCAAATCAACCAGAAAAATGGACCGCAACAAATCCCACATTGGGCCAATGTGCTATAACATCTGTAATAGTAAATGAATTATTTGGTGGTATAATAATCCGTGGCGAAATGAAAAGTGGCCAGACACATTATTGGAATTTAATTGGCAATGATGTTATTGATTTGACCAGAGATCAATTTAAATATGATTTATCTTTTGAAAATATACGGCAAGTAACAGCAGAAAAAATTCTCAATAATGAAAATACCGCAAAGCGTTATGAAATACTTTCAAAGAAATTAAAGAAAGCTATGGCAGATCAACCAATTAGTTCCAAACCTGGTAAAAAGACTAAAGCAAAAGTAGAGACGGCGTCTGCTATCTAATATACGTTTGCGCTTCTTTGTAACTTTCTGGGGTGCCTATATCTATAAATTTTGCAGTAGTAGTATAGGCACCCAATCCTCTTTTGATCCAAACAGGAAAGCAGTCCTTTTCTATTGAATAGGTGCTTCTTAACGGAGCATAATAAAATAATTCTTTACTAAGAATATATACGCCAGTACTAATTAATCCAGATGAGTTTGGTTGTTTTTCTTCAAAACTTGTTATAGTGTTGTTGTCTACATGAACAATGCCATATCTCGAAGCATCTTGCATTAATTTGGTGGCAATTATTCCTTTGTAATTATTCTTTTTATAAAAGTTAATAAAATTAGAAAACTTTATGTCCAACCAGTCATCACCATTCATTGCTATAAATGTATCTTCTTCTATTAAATCCAATGCTTGATTGATTGATCCGCCAGTTCCCAGGGGAAATTGTTCTTGACAATAACTTATTTTCATGTTTTTGTAAGATGAACCAATAATTTCAGGAAATTTATACCATAGATGATGTGTGGTTAAGACTACATTATATATATTTGCGCTATGTAATTGATCCAAAATATAAAAAATAAAATGACGACCATTTATTAATGCTAGAGGTTTGGGTAAATCACTTACTACGCTTCTTAATCTTGTACCAAATCCGCCACATGAAATTATTGCACTTTTTGTCATATCAAAATCCCAATCTAAATGTATTAATGTATATACTATAAATATATCTTTGACAAAGCAATTTATTTGCGTTATAGTCTTGAAAATGAATGGAAAGTGTTTAACATGAGCAATGATATCAAAAAATTATCAGATTATCAACATCTTCGCTTACGCATTGGTATGTATTTTGGGTCACCCGATCCACATACTGACTCCGTAATGTTGTATGATGATGCCGGAAAACCATACATATCAGAAATAACTTGGGTACCTGCTTTATACACAGTTTTTAGAGAAATATTAGATAATGCTCTTGATGAAGTTATAGGACACGGGTTTGGTGACAGAATTGACATCCAATACAATGAAGCCGATAAAATATTCAAAGTATCAGATAATGGTAGAGGTATTCCTTTAGATTGGGATGAAAATGAAAATTGCCACAAAGCAACGCTAGTTTTGAGTAATGCCCGTGCTGGTAGAAACTTTGGTGATAGGCAAGAAGTTATTGGCACAAATGGCATAGGCGGCAGTGGTGTTAACTTTAGTTCCGAATGGTTTAAGGTTGAAATTATACGTGATAAGAAAAAATTCACTCAAAATTTCAGTGAAGGCAATATGGTAGTAGATGATCTGCATATTGAAAAACCCATATTAAAGAAAACATCAATAGACAAAACCGGAACAACTATTGAGTTTAAAGCCAGTAAACATGTATTTAAACATATGATATTACCTGAGAGATTCGTTAAAAGTAGAATAACGGAAATTGCAGCCGCAAATCCTTTAATCACAATAACTTATAATGGTGAGAAAATTAAAGTAAAACCAAGTATTGAAAAGACATTTTTTGCCGATAACCCCACAATAGTAGTAGATATTAAAGAAGAAAACTTTAAAAGCAAGTTTATTATTGTTCCAAATTTTCACAAGGATGGTGAATTTTATCATTCGCTAGTAAACAACATACCAGCGTTAAACGGCGGCGCACATATTGATCAATTTAAAAGACAATTTGTTAGTAATCTATTATCTGGATTGGAAAAAGAAAGTAAAAGAAGAAAACTGTTATTGAACAGATCAGATGTTTTAGAAGGCCTACTATTCTACAACATTACCAATATGAAAGCACCAAATTTTGATAGCCAAAGTAAAACTCGGCTTATTAATGAAGAAGCGGCCACATCAGTAAGAAACTTTTTAAATGATGAAAAAATATTTCAAGATTTAATTAAGAAAAATAAAGCATGGATTGAAGAAATATATAAAAGATGCGCCGAAAGAACAATGAAGCGTGAAATAGATGACATTACCAAAGCTACAAAAAAGTTAACAAAAAGAAAAGTTTCAAAATTAATGGAAGCAAGTTCCAACAATCGCCAAGAATGTATTTTATTCTTAGGAGAAGGAGATTCTGCTATTGCCGGCATGGGTGCTGTTAGAAACCCCAAGATACATGCCGGGATGCCGCTTCGTGGGAAAGTTATGAATGTAAACGGAGAAAGCCCCAAAAAGGTATTGGAAAACATAGAGCTTATGAATATCATGACGGTGGTTGGTCTCAAAATTGGTGAAAAATCTGTTAGAAAAAATTTAAGGTATGGTAAGTTATATGTTGCGCATGATGCTGATCCCGACGGGGCAAATATTGGTGCATTACTAATTAATTTTCTACATAGCTATTGGCCGGAATTATTTGATCCAGAATTGCCGCCCTTTGTTCATATTTTTCTAACACCTTTTATTATTGCTGAAAAAGGCAAAGAGCGAAGATATTGGTATAGTTTCAATTATGATGATTTTAAACCACATGAATGGCATGGCTGGGGCATAACCAGAGCAAAGGGATTGGGTACCTTGACAAATGAAGACTGGAAGCATAGCTTACACAAGCCAGAGGTATTACCACTAGTAGCTGACGAAAATATGAAAGAAGCATTGGATCTGGTGTTTAATGGTGTTAGGGCTGATGACAGAAAAACTTGGATAAGTATGTGATATGTATAGAATTAAGTTTAATGAATTAGATTTAAGAAATACAAAATTTTTAGATCATTCAGAAGTTTCATCATATTATTGTGAATTAGTAAATTGGCTAAAGAGTAACTGTAAAGAAACATATAGTTTAAAATACAAAGCAGACACATTGGATGAGATCTATTTTGACAGTATGTCCGATTTGATATTATTTAAAATGACTTGGTGAAAGAAATGAGATATCTTAATTTAGATAAAATGAGAGAAGGCAAATTTAACTCAATTCTTAAAAAAGAAAAATCGTATATATACGAATTTGAGTTTAAAGATTTACATTTTACTTCCGATCATCATGTTTTTGGTGATAAAACTTTAACAGACGAATTGTTAACTTGGTTAAAAGAAGTGCCAACAGGTAATTTCAAGTTTATACATGAATCAGGAATGCTTTGGGGGGTGTCTTTTCAGAAAAGAAGTGATGCGCTCATTTATACAATGGTGTGGGCATGAATAACAATACTGTAATATATTATGATGCCAACCATACGTTTTGGGTTTTACAATTTCAAAAAAGAAAAAATGAATTTAAAGAATGGTGTGAAAATAATAATGCGGTAATGCAATTTAGAGATTCCATCGGCGATTATGTTAGATTTGATATTATGCCAAAAATGTATTATTCTAATGTTAATTGTGAAGAAAATTATAAAAATTTAATAATGATATTCAAATTGAGATTTTTAGTAAAAGAATTACCATAAAACATGAAATTATCCAGATTTCAAGAAACATTATATAAATTTGAAAAAGAATATCCACATACATATGATGTGTTTGACGATGTAGAGTTTTATTATTATGAGGGAATAATTAAAAATATGGGGATTAATTCTTCAGAATGGAATAAAATCGAAATACCTTATGATAGCAGCGGATATTACTTAACTAATTGCAATGTTATAAAATATGGATTTAAGCGAGAACAGGATTTATTATATTTTAGATTGGCGGTACCAATACATGAAAAAAACAAGTGATTATATTTTAGACACTTCCAGAGAATATGCAATTTATGTATGTTCTAATAGAGCAATACCAAGAGTAACTGATGGATTAAAAGACGGTCAAAGAAAAACACTTTGGGTTATTAGAAATAAAACCGATAAAATTAAAACAATATCTCTAGCAGGTGAATTAATAAGCTCAAATTTATTTTTGCATGGCGATCAGAGTGCTGCCCAAACAATTAGTATGATGGCTGGCCCATTTTGCAATAATACACCATTTTTAAAAGGTATTGGTAGTTTTGGTACCAAGGTAAGCCCGCAAAGTTTTGGCGCTCCAAGATACACATACGTTAAAAAGAACAAAGCATTAGAAGAAATAATGTTAAAAGATTTAGACATTGTTCCATTAAAAGAAAACTATGATGGTAGTACTCTAGAACCAGAAACATTTTTACCAATTGTACCAACCGTATTACTCAATGGTATTTCTGGTATAGCCGTTGGTTGGTCAACTGACATTTTACCGCATAGTTTAAAAGATTTAACAGATGCGGTTTTGGCTGTTCTGGATGGCAAAAGCATTAAACGAATCAAACCACATTATGATTATTTGGACATTAATGTGAATGATTTGGGCGGAAGCCAATGGGAATTTTTTGGTAAACTAGAGAGAATTGATCATAGCACCATAAAAGTTAAAAGTTTGCCACCTGATTTAAGTTTGGAAAAATTTAGAGAACGCCTTGATCAATATGAAGAAGAAGGCAAAATCAACGATTATGTTGATGATAGTTCTGAAGAAATACAAATCATTATTAAATTCAAACGTGGTTATTTGACTGATAAAACTGATCAAGATTTAATTGAATTTTTAAAATTGAAAAGTAAAAAAACAGAAAGAATCGTAGTATTGGGATTCAATGGTGATTCTATCAAACAATACGAATGCCCGGAAGACCTAGTAGTGGATTTCGTTCAATGGAGATTTGGCTATTATATTACTCGTTATGAAAAAATGTTGGCAGATGATGGTTATGAAATAAAATATTGGCAGGGTCTAAAAGCCTGCTTTGATAAAAACATTCCAAATAAACTGGTAGGAAGTAAAAATAAACAGGAGATTGTTGATAAAATAAGTAAAGTTACCAAAGACTTAGATGACAAACAATTAGATAAGCTTGCTAGTTTGCCGACCTTTAGATGGAATGATGAATACTACCAGGAAGTCCTAAAGAAAATATCCGAACTTGAAAAAAGTATTCAAGAATATACAGATATATTAGCTGATAACAATAGAATAATTGATATTTACAAAAATGAAGTCAAAGCTCTTAAAACGTTAAAAATGAGTTAATAGCTTTTTCATCCAATCACTCATCGGGGCGCCATTCATTTCAGCAAGTGTTTCTTCCAAAAGCCGGCCAATAATTCTGGCGCGCATAAGCATTTTGGCATGTTCGCTGTCTACGCCTTCATTTTCCAATTCAAGCATCATCGCTGCCAGGGTTTCATTAACAATTTCAGTAATTTTTTTTGTTGGTTGATCTTGCGTGATTTTATGTGCTGGTGTACTAGTCACGGCTTCAATCTTTCGGCGCTTGAACGCACTAAACTTAATTACATTTTCATCAGCCATTTTAACTCCTGATATGGTTTGGGGTAACAGTTTGTTACCCCATAACTTTACAACACTTCTGTGAGTTGTCAACCGTCAGACACAAAATCACTTTCCCAAATAAAATTTACCTTATAACCATTTTGTTTAAAAACTTCTTCACGTTTGAGTGTGTTAAAATATAACTCACCAAAAGATAAATTCTTATGTCTATTATCCTTGGAATGATTAGTTGTTTTTGGATTACCGTGCCAATAATCACCATAATATTCATAAATCGTTTTTGTATCAGGACAATATCCATCAACAAAATATTTTTTAGAATTTATTTTTATCATATATTGTCGATATTCAATAGGTATACCATGTTGATCTAACCAGATTGTCTCATTTTTGCTATTATTGCCTAATCCACATTTATTGCATCCCCTACCCTCTAAATGTGAATGAGCCACTTGCCAATAAGAACCATGTATTTTACATATAATTTCAAGTTTTGCATGGGAATCGGTGTATATTGTATTGTCATATAAATATCTATCGCCATGTATACTCTTGGCTTTATTAACAAAAATATCTTTATTATGTATTTTAATTTTGCCTGTTTTTTCTGCTCTTGATTCGTTACCACATGAGGGGCAGCCACGTGGTCGTATATGATCATGGGGAGTCTGTTTAAACTCTCCATGATTTTCACATATAATTATTATTTTAGTATAAGCATTAATATAAGAAGTTTTTGAATAATCATAACGATAATTATGAACTTTCTGTGCTTCCTCTATGAATTACTTATTAGTTTTTCGTCTTGGCATTTATCTACTATTAACGATATTCATAAATTCTAATCTTAACCCAGAATCTTTGAATCCTCCGCCCAATTTACTAGTGATTGTATATGAACCGGTATCTTCTACACCACGCGTCTTCACACACATATGATCAGCCCGGATAACAACCGCCACATCATCAGTGCCCAAAATATAACTCAAAGAGTGATATATTTGTTCTGTTAATCTTTCTTGAATTTGTGGTCTCCTAGAAAAATATTCAACCACTCTGTTCATTTTACTTAATCCTAACACTCTATTTTTGGGTATGTAAGCTACAGTGGCCTTTCCTGTGATGGCAACAAAATGATGTTCACACAATGAAGAAACATTAATGTCCTTTTCAACAACCATGTTTTCATAACCCATTTTATTTTCTACAACAGTACATTTGGGAAATTTATTTGGGTCTAACCCCCAACAAATTTCATTAACATACATCTTTGCTACTCGATTGGGAGTATCTCGTAAACTATCATCACTTAAATCTAAATTCATTAATTCCATTATTTCTTTAAAGTGTTCTTTAATTGCGTTAATTTTTTTATTACGTTCTTCTTCAGTGAAAGAATGACTAGCATTTAATATTGGAGTTTCAACTCCCTTTTCTAACAAATAATTATAAATTCTCCGTCCCAATTGTGGATCAACTTTTTTTGAATCATATGACATGGTAAGTCTCCTTTAAAATATATTTAATTTTATTACGCGAATTCTTCAAATAGGTCTTCATTCCATTCTCGATGACCTTCTCGATATGCCATATTGCTTTGGGTTTCTCGTACTTCAACTCTAAAGCACCATAGCCTATCTGCTTCACCGGGACCCCACATATCAGGTATGTAAATACCGTTAACATATTTGTATAATATGTCAGCAAGTCCCTCACAACCCAATTTAGGTAATACCGTTAATTTTGCCATCTTGCGACTTTCCAATTCTTTATAGATATCCATATTTGGATCATCTGCTGAAACTAATAGAGTATGATCAAATTTTTCTTCTAAAAATTTCTTTAGTTCCTTTAATCCACCATAATCGCTTACCCACGACCTTGCATCAAGATCATCAGCACCGAAATAAAATTTCATTGAAAACGAGTAGCCATGTATTTTATTACAATGACTGTCTGCCTTCCATTGCCGATAAGCGCAAGGAAACGCATCATGATATTCTTTTGTACTTACCCATTTATATACTCTAGGTTGATTTTTCATATGTAATTCCATCCTTTTAATGTGTTAATATTTTTAGATATTTGGTATCTCGTTAGGTGTAAATCTTCCATACAATCCTTTATTGAGCAATATATTTTATCAGGAGTTTGTATTTTTTTGTTGGTAGTAGGGGGCACACCTCTAACCCAATTAGTCGGTATTTCTTCAATATTAGTAACGTATTTCTTTTCCATAGTATTCGGATTATAGCATCCGATACGATTTTTAGTAGTTCCTTTGTACCACAACCCTGGTATAAACCCATTTGGTATAGTTTCCCCAGGATACAAATAAATTTTTCTTTCACCATTGTGATATATTTTAGCACCAATATTAGGCCCATTTTTTTTCTTTGGATCATTACCTAAAGTCCATCCTTCTGGAACAGTATCATTTATTGGTATTTTTTTAGCAATATTGATTATTGGGTTAAAAATATATTTCGTAGGTAATTGTTTGGTTCCTAATCTACCTTCTTTTTGTGCCTTTAAAAAATTTTCAGTTTTTGAAGTGTCGCCACCTACTCCCGATTCAGGAATTAAATTTGCCCATTCTTTACTTTCAACGATGTTATAGAACTTACTATAATATAGTCCTTGTTTTTCTAATTCTTGAGCAGTAAACAATCCCAATACTGTTGTTTTTATAGTATAATCCGGATGAGCTCTTAGAATTCTATTCCAAAATTTACCAGAACCTTTATAATTTATGTGATCATTAATATCACGTAAATTCTGTTTCTTTTTACAAAGATATTTCATACCTGTTTGTTCTATTTCTTTGATCATCAAATAATACATGTTAAAACCTCCATAGTCTAATATTTATGTAAACTATGATAATATTCTTCTTAGGCCAAACTGGCATATAAATGTGTTTGAAGTTGAAATCGTAATCCATGGATGACACAATATTGAGCTGCATATTCATGATTCTTTTGATTTTCTTTTAAATCTAGTAATCCTGGTTCCCAAAAACTAATTACTTCATCTGTTTTTGAACGCTCATCTAATTCTATCCTATTGGTTTTCATTCTAAGATCTTTAGATTTTTGTGGTTCTGAATTATATATATTCATTGGACTAACAAAAATTTCCTTACCAGTTTTTTCTTTCCATTCAAAAGCCCAATCGGGAATTGAACTGTAAGGACTTTCTGAATCAGCCTCCATTACAAATTTTAAACAACTTGCTACTTCTAAATTTTTTAAGTTAGGTTGTATATACCTTAAAGATACTCCATTTTCTTCTAAGCATTTGGGGCTTATAATTATTGTTGTTGATGGCGGTATACTGGGTTGATGAATTATACCATTTGATTCTATTTGAGTATATTTAAATATATTACTCATATGATCCAAAAAAGGTCCTAAATTTTTCTGTAAGGTGGGTTCACCACCAGTCACCACTAATACTAATTCATTTTTGGTATTTTCATCATGCTTTGTGAACTTTGGTCTAACCAATTTTTTTTCTAAATAAAAATCTTCAATAACTTTATCAATTTTATTTGATGTTTCATCAAATGTTAACCAGTCGCCATCATCAAAAAATGTATCACACCAACTGCATCTCAGATTGCATTTTGCTAATCTAACAAAAACGGCAGGTTTTCCACTATACACGCCTTCGCCTTGTAGTGTGTAAAATATTGATGTTACGAACAATAAATTATCGGGTTTATCTCGAAAGAACCTTTGGCCTACGACTTCATTTTTTCCGAACATTGTGCTTCTCCTTTATTATAAATGTTATTATAAGAGAAGCGGGGGAGATTTGTCTATTTGCGTTTAAACTTGTCTCTTGCCCGCTTACGCGGTAAGTTTGACTTTACCTTACTCTATAAATAATAGAGTATTACTATTTATTAATCAATATAAAGGAACTAATAAATGAAAGAAATAATAGAAAAACTTCAACTCTTAGAAGATAATATTTTAGATAATAAAATTGAAGTGGCTCATTTATTTGAAGCAGATGAAGATGAAGAAGAACAACCACAAGCAGACAAAGCAAAAGGATTACGGGTTAATGCTCAAGTATTAAAAATTATATCGGAAAAAACCGGAATAGAACCACAAAAATTAAAATTAACACTCAGCAAAACATTACGTGAACAAAACGTGTCGAATGAAGGTAGACAACATATTGCAAATATGCTAAAGTTAATACTTAGACAACAACCCGCATTTTTAAATAGGATGAAATAAATCATTGGATACCACTTCTGATATATTAATTGTTGATAGACCAAAATTCTATGGCACATATGTTTACTCAATGAGTTTATCATGTGACATTTTGGATTGGCATGAATATTTTGCCATAAAAGAGGAACTTCAAAATTTAGTTGGCGTGCCGGGAATAATTTCTGGATCAAAACATTTGTTAACATATTACATATTTTTTAATGATTCTAAATTATTAAGTAATATATTAGATTTCGCCAAAAATAAAAACTTGTTGATACATAATATTAAAAAAATATCAGAAGAATTTTTACACGTTACTCTCAAAAGAAAGAAATACAATAAAAAGGGTGATTGGTATGGCGAATATAGTTATAGAATACGGTTGAAACGCCCATATTTTGATTTTTCCGATATTAATGATAAATTGCAGGGTAAAGTTACTCTTTCACAGAACAATCCGGCATTATTTTATATGTCAAACTTAAACGATGTTATTCTATTTAAGCTTCTATACAGCAGTTACATATTAGAAATGCATGATTCACAAACTGTTAGAGGTTAATGATGCGAACCAGAGAAGATTTAGAACGAGACATAAATCTTTGGAATAGGTATATCAGAGGTCAAATACCCGTTAGGTATAATGCATTCAAATTATCAAACTATAAAACCAAAATTACAATTGATTTGCATGGGCTAACACTTACCCAAGCATATGAATTAGTGCTTAACACAATGATCAACAAGCATCACAAACAAATAACAGTAATAACCGGAGCATCCGGGGAAATTAAAAGACAATTTGAATTTTGGTTAGATAACCCAACTTTTAAACCGCTGTATAAACGTCATAGTATTTTAAATAACGGCAGTTATCTCATAATTAAATAAGAGTGTATTTGCCCGCATATAACGAATTATTTCTATTTTTCAAAATGTTAATTTTACTAGATTTTTTATCAGAAATATTATCTACCCCTATTAATTTCTCAGTCATTAAATAATCTTGCTTAAGTTTCTCTTTTTTAGCCAAAAGTTTATCAAAATCATTTAACAGTCCATATTTGTTTAGTATGGCTGTTATTAGCCATTTGGGCTTATACTTAAAATTATTTATTGTAATTCGATAATCAATATCGTGCAACTCGGAACTAACTTTTTTGTATTCTTTTTCTATTGATTTTAGTATAGGGTCATTATTTAAATCATGATAATAGTTAGACCATTGGGATATATCATTTACCCATTCTGTAACTTTTCGCTCAGCAAATATCAAGTGAATAAACGCGGCCCACAAAAATAATCCCATAAGCAAAAAAATTATATTTTTCTGCAAGAGTAGCATTACGCCAATAGCAGAAAGATAAAATATATATTTCATTATAATATTCCTTAGTAATATTGTAACACTGATAATTTTTCTAACATTATTATTTCATTTTCTAGTTCTTGTTTTTGTTTTTTTAAGTTATAATAATCATTGCGTATTCTAAATTTATTTAAGTACGCAGCACACCATTTTTTGGGTCGAAATTTATGTTTATGTGCAAACAAATAACCAAAATGGTAATATTGGTCATAATAAGTATAATCTATTTCCCAAAGTTGGTACGAAATACAATTATATAATTCTATTTTTTCTTGTAATATTGGATAATCACTTTTTTTATAAAAAAATCCAAACTGTTTTACATTTGCTTTTTCATAGGGGAAAATTTTTCTCCCCCAAGTTAAAGATTTAACCCATGAATAACTGATGTATCCACCAATAAAAATAGACAACATTGCTGCACTCACCACATAACCAATATCAATCATTAAACTCAATCCACTACCCAAATACATACCATACTATAAATTATTATAATGCAAAACGCAAGGACGATATGCGAAAAGATAGGTTGTTTCTTGCGCTGCAATGCAATATATAGTATTAGTGAACTTTTAAAAACAAGGAGTAAATTATGAATTTTTTCATTAAACTTTTTTCTAACTTATTTGGGGATCTAAAAAATGATGATTGGGCCGTAAGATATATGGCTATCGAATACCAAAAAGATTTTTCGAACTTGAAAAAGACTGGGGTTTCCATTAACCCCGAAGTTGCGATGGCGTTCTTATCCAGTGTAGGAGACCAAAATGTTAAGTAAAATTAAAAATTTCTTTGTATCAATATTGCAAATAATGATACGATCTAGAGAAATGAAAGCCAAAGCGTATGTGGACTATTACAAAAAACATGGATATTGTCCGTTCTGGGAGTGAAACAACTTATTCACCACCAAAAACCAATATAATTTGAATAAGATCAATTTCTTTTTTAAATCCAATATAAATATTAGACCCTCGGTGAAAAAAAATCGGAGGGTCTAATTTATTTTCTCTACACCAATTAATAATTAATTTTTGATTTTTGGTTATTATATGTTGAGAAGGATACTTTTTATCTAAATAAGCATCAGAAATTTGATCCAAAAGATAGTAAAAATTTGTCATCAATAACATAAAATACATAGTTATAAAATATAGTATACCCATAAAAGCATACATTATAATTACTATTTTAATGAAAAACATAACTTTTAAAAAATTTATATATCTTTTCATTTTATTATTTATTTTTAATAGTAAATATTCTCTAGTTAAATCTTTAGCTTGAAGCCATTCAGCATATTCATGTATATTATTATCATTTACTATATCTTTATATTTTTTATTTAAAACATAGTACTCATGAGTTTTAGTAGATTTTACACCATTAATAGAAATTAAACTTTTATTTTCTTTAAATTTAAAAGTTTTACTAACTTTTTTCCAATTATTTTTATGAGTTTTAACTTCATCACCAACTTGTATTTTATCTATTGGTTTTAATCCGGTCCTGGTTAATACCAAAGTTCAGGCAATAAAGCAGCCCGGACCAATACCAACCTTGGCAATATCTGCACCGGCCAAAATCAATTCCTCTGCCATTTCTGCTGTAACAATGTTTCCGGCCATTATGGTTTTATCAAAGAATTTTTCTCTAAATTTTTTCACTGAATCAACAAAATGCCGGGTGTAACCATTGGCCACGTCCAAGCATACGTTTTGGATAGGACTATAACCTAAAGTATTGATTAATATACTATTTAATTCAACAAACTTGCCCAAATCCGCAGACGAACTACCGAGAGTATAAAATACATATATCCCCAATCCAGCATAGTTTATAAAAAAATCACTCAATTGATCAATGGTGTAATGTTTGTGTATAGCAGTATATATATGTTCGCCAGATAGTGATTTGGCCATATCAAACGTGCCAATACTATCCATGTTGGCCGCTATAATCGGAATACCGGACATAACTTTGTTTGAAAATTTCGTAGTGAAAATTCTATCTAAATTTACTTCTTCTCTGGAACTTAACGTTGACCTTTTTGGTCGAATTAATACATCTTCAAAATCTAGTTTTGGGTCCGTCTCAATTCGCATGTTTAAACTCCAGTAATATTCTTATTATTATAATACAGAATTGTTCATTAATTTTCATTAATATTTTTGATATAATGTCTTAAGTTCTTCTGACGTGCCAGGCATTTCTGAATATTTTTTAATTGAACAATAACTTGATGGTGCTGCTCGACCTTCTACTGCATCAATATACATAGAAAATTTTCCTTCCGGGCTGGATATCAATTTATTTGATATACCCAATTCTCGTAAGAATTTTTTAAATTTACTCACAAAGGCAGTATCAACGGCCAAAAACTTAACTTCCGAATAATAATATTTTTTTTCAACGATTGACAGCTTGAGTAGCAATAATACTTGATCAATAGGATAAGGAGTATAATCCTTGCCAAAACCAACTTTTTTATATCCCAATAGTAGAACATTTAATCCCTTAGTCCATGCTGCAATCAATAGTCTAGCGGTTTCTTCCTGAGGAGAAGCACCAATTACGTGTTGCGCCAATATAGAAATATTATTTTTTCTATTAAATTTTGCTGTATCATTTACTACTTCGTTTATTTTAATTACTTTGTTCAAATCCTTTTCTGACAACACGGATACGCCTATTGCGGAAACATATTTTCTAACCGCATTCACAATCTGTTCGTCGTTTAACCACTTCACAGAAAAGGTGGTAAAATTAACTACCATACCTTTTGAATCAATATATTCAAGTATTTCAACAAAATTTGGATGAGTCGTGGGTTCTCCTCCCCCAAGTGCAATTTCCATCACTTTGAGGTCGGCCATCATATCAACATAATGCTTAATTCTTTCAAGAGAAGCATGAACACCCTCTTTTGTGCTGCCCATGTAACAAAATGAACAGCCATATGGGCAGAACTGTGTGATTTTTAAGTCAACCAATTCGGGTGTGGTGGATTTTTTATAAGGGGCAACACCGTCTTTAAGAGAAACACGTATCTTTGTACCACTCATTTTAGAGAAGAAGGTATAATAATCGCCATCTTTTCTTATCATCTTTTTAGAAAGTGGATAATCTACACCCAATGTATCATTAATAATATAATCCAGTTTGGCGTTTGTGGGCATATGCGGATTGCCATCAGAATTATCATTCCCACCAAAAATTACTATTTCATCTTTTGATAAGTATTCACGTAAATCATGCATGAATGAAATATAATCAGACGAAGTTATATCCACCCCATCCATACACCACACGCTTTGGTGATCAACCCCCAAAGAAATATATTCGTCGCCTTGTAAGCCATTTGCTTTATAATCAGATATATTTACGCCGGTGATATCATAAATTATCTGTATTGCTACATCGTCATCAACAGTTCTATTCAATGCAGTGTATAATTGGGCCGCAAAATATTCCATTTTAGAATCAACAGTTGTCAATACAAAATTATCCCAACCGTAAATTGTATCATCATTATACCTTTGGGGGATGGTCCCCACTAACGGTTTTGGGATAATTACAACCGAATGAGTGCTGGATGAGTTGGTTGCGAACCCTGCACGAATATTATGTATTTTTATCATTAAAATTCTCCATAATAGTATAATTCAGAATATGGGTTCGTGTTTGTTGCATTGGTATTGGCGATATACGAATATACTTCCATCATAGTTTGCATTTGCATTAATTTATGTTTCTTTTCACTATTTGTATTATTGTTTTCTTCATCAATAAATCTTTGATAATTAGCAGAACGATAATATTTATGGCCATCTGTGCTAATTAATAATTCGTTGGCTTTGGCCCATTTAGGGTTCACATAATGAGCATGATAATGAGTAGCGCCGCTTGATTTATCCTCAACATACCCCGCTCGCATTAAAACACTTATACGGACAATTTCATTCCAAATTCTTACATCATTATTATTTGCAAATTCAATACGATCGGGTTTCCCGTCATCTGTCCATGAAAATTGAGAAGGTTCCCAAACAACTTCACATATAGTTTCAGAATATCTTCGATCTCTAACTCTGTTCATCGTGGTCATTCCAACCAAGGTTTGGTCTTCAATTGAAGTACTTCTGGCTTCAAACCAAATATTTTGTGCCAAACAAAAAGTTTCTTGAGCATCCATTTTTTCTAGTTCAATTTCATATAATGGATTTTCAGCTATAAGCGATGTGGCCATCATGATCATGGCCCCTAAAGTTTCCGTATATCCAGAAATCATTGAATTTTCCTCTTTTTATTTAACAAAACAACTAAATTCCATACCGTGCAGTTTGCCTATATATGGAGCAGTCCGTTGTGTTCTAGTTAACACAAGGCGCACTACGGTGTTTTCTATAACAACTACCATTTTATTATCAGTTTTACTAATAATGTCAGCATTCATAGAATTACCATTGTTAACAGATGTGATAATTACCTGTGTCATACGTCGCTACTCCTTTGCTTCGATATAATATAACATTCCTGTAACATGTCAAGCTGTTTTTTCCGTAACTTTTGCTCGTGTAATAATAGTTTCTTTATTATTTTTGAAAGTATTGTGTGCAATAATTTTAGCTGACACAAGATATTGTTTATCAACGGTTAAACTTGCCTTACCATGATTAAACCAAACATAAACATTGCCCATACTATCTATGAATTTGTTGATAGTAGAATTAGCGGTGGTAAATACTTTGAATAATGTAGCATCAATATCAATCTTATCACCAATTTTGCCTTGGTGCGTGGATTGTGATACATCTACGCCAGTTTTTTTAGCAAACTTGTTTTGATAAGCGCGCACCATTCCAGCAATTAAGTTATCATCCGAAGTTTTTGCCATACCGTCTCGTGCAATAACTCTAATATTATTCAAAAAATTGTTTCCAGAAATTTCCACATCAGGCAAACCACTAGCCCAAGCGATAATTTGATCGGCTTCTGTTGCATAATTCGCATTTATTGTTGAATTATTATAAAGCAAGTGTGCCAAATATGCAGTAGATTTATAATATTCATTATTTTCCTTAGCTTGTGTGGCACTATACCAACCATGATTCGCAATCGTTTCAAGTGTAGCCATAATAAAATCTCTAACAAAAATATAACCAACATATGTGGTGTTAATAGTATGGCTATAATCTTTGCATGATTTGCGAACTTGATGAATCGTTTCATAATATTTGGCTATTTTTGCAGGCGTAACCGCGTTAATGAATTTGTTGATACATGAACTACCAACAATCTTATATTCGTTATCTTTTAGAATAACATAGCCGGTTTTTCTATATCTAGTATGGTTGCAATGTTCGCATACACTACCAATAGTTTGATATATTTCAGGAACAGCCTTATTTGGTGAATTATATATCAGATTACCATTTATTCTATCATAATCAACTTTAGCAATGAATTCCCACCCCTCGAAGGTGGGCACTTCTCCGGAGATCATGATTTCCCAAACTCTATTCACATAATTATTGCTATCACGAGTATCCTTGAAACCAATTACCATCATAAAGATTCTAGGTAATCCAATTTTTTCATTTTTATCAGAAAGGCTTTCAATTTTTTTCTTGAGTATTTCGTAATTTTCCCGAGGAATATTAAAAATAAAATCTAATTGATCTGTCATCACACCCTCCATTTATTCTAAAATACAACATTTCATAAAGATGTCAACTATAAATAACATTATTACCACATATTGGGAGAGATTATGGCGTTAGCCGGCAAGCAAGTTAAAAATACATATCAAGGATTATTAATACTTAACAGCAATAATCAAGGTTTAACCACGACGGCGCAATCAGTTAAAGACGGACTAGATATAGCAAGTCCACTATCTTTGGCGACCGATAAAGTCTTAATTCACGGAAATGCATATCCTGCGGGGTCCGGCGTTACTGGCCAAGTAATCACCACCGATGGCGCGGGTGAATTAAGTTGGAGTACCGTGTTAACTGAAGTTTCTGGTGATGTTAAATATGCTAGATTAAATTCTGAAAATAATTTTACGGCTCCTAATAATTTTTTTAATCAAAGAGTAGCAGCGACTAATTCAGCCTTTTCTAACTTTGATTTAGTAGTCACTAATGCACCGTTAAATCAAAAATTTATAAGAATAACAGCAGCTCTTTCAGCCACAAGCGATGACAGACGCGGAGCATTAACTTTTGAATATATAAATGATGATTACACATCATCGTCAGTTGGAATATTACAACAATTTTTGAGATCAGGAAATGTTGCCACACAAGTAGTATTTTATATCAATAACATTGATGCAGCATATATTGATCCGGCAGGTACTTCAACCCCATCAACTAAAACTATTATTACCAGAGAAAAGGGCGATGCAAGATACGCTCAATTAAATCAAACAGTTAATTTTACTTCACTGCAATTAGGAAATTTTTCAGATAAACATGTATTTTTTGATGGTGTTCAAAATGGAATTAGAGGCATTGCAATATCAGTTAGTGGTGTGTTAGCCGGGATAATTCAACCTGCTGGTACTTCTACTCCTTCTACCACAACAATAATTACCAGAGAAAAGGGCGATGTACGATACGCTCAAATATCTGCGTTTAACATATTTTCAGAAAGACAACGAATTTCGGCCACAATACCCACATTTGATTTTTATGAAACAGATCAAGCAGTTGATAATAAAACTTGGCGTTTGGTTGGATCTAATGGCGAATTTGGGATACAAACCGTAAATGATACTTACACAGTAGCATCAGAAGGATATAAATTAGCCAGAACAGGCAATTCAGTAACTTCGCATAATTTTTATGTAGGAGGAGTGAACACTGCCACAATTACAAATACCGGTACTACTTCGCCATTATTATCTACTATTATTACCAGAGAAAAAGGCGATGCAAGATACACCCAAATAAGTTCAGATGAAAATTTGAAAGAAAACATCATTGGTGCAGTAAGTGCCTTGCCACTTATAGAAGCACTAAGACCGGTAATGTATAATTTTAAGGCAGATGCGTCAGCTAAACAGCATTTTGGTTTAATAGCGCAAGAAGTTCAACAGGTATTACCAAACGCAGTTCTACAAGGTGGCGAAGGTCTTGGTCTAGAACTTAAGGATTTGGTTGGATTGTTGATTAAAGCAAATCAAGAACTTAATACTAAACTTAATGATGCATTAGCTAGAATCAATATACTCGAAGGCAATTAATCCCAATCAATCTTAATTACTTCACAGTCTTTTGATTTAGCATAGGCACACATATCCGGTGTGCCTATTTTACCAGGAAATGCGATTACCAAATCGCATCCACTATCAAACATCTGTCTATTTCGTATGGGTCCTGCAGGATTTTTCTTAAGATGCCGATATTTGTCCCAATCTGCAGGAAAGTCTTCGCAACTTACTGCGCGGTCTTCACACCACTGTTTGGCTAGCGCATCGGCACCGTATGCTTCACCTTGTAAAATGGTTATTTGATCTTTTATGGGCAGCAGGATATCCAACACTTCATACAATCGTTTTTTGTTTGAATACGACCTACCACCACAAACAATTATTCGCATTATGCCGTAGGGCGTTTCGCCGCTACTTGGTCCCTAAATGCTTCCAGCTCTTCAAGAGTAATAGCACCTGCGTGAAATTGACGAAGTTTTTGTTCTGTTTCTTCAATAACATTAACAGTTTCTTCCAATTGTTTTGCTCGCTCTGCCAAACTGGTATCACCCTGCGAAGAATGCAATAAATTTGCTTCCTTAACAGCATCTGCAAGTTCGCGCATACTTTTTGAAAACTGCTTCATAGCCGAAAGTTGCTCAAACCCATTAAAAACATTACTCATTATTTGCTCCTATCTATAATGATCATAATCTTCGGGTGTTACCATAATAACACCAATAAAAATAATCGCAACTATAAAAAATAAGAGTATTAATATAAAAAGTAGTTCATACAAAAGAACAAGCGGCCAAAGAAAAATAACTATAAAAAACAAAGCGTTAACCCAAATGATGGGACCATAAAATATTAAATGAGTTAAAAGTCCAATGGAAAAATAAATTCCATAACTAAAGAGCAATTTTATCAAATTCATTTGGTAAATTCTTTTAAAAATTCATCAACCATTAAATCGTCTGTTCTATTTTCACGGCTTAATTCATAATGTAAAACATCATGGCCATATAAAAATTTAAATTCTTTTAGAACTCGTTCTATTTTAATTTCAATTTTGTGTTGTTTCATCAAACCGATTGCTTTAGTTACCGCGTGTCCACAATCATATCCTTCATCAATTAAATCTGCTATTTGATTAGCCCAATAGTTTGGAGATTTCATAAGTCACACTAACTCACTTTTTAAACAGATGCTTCGGTATTAAGCATATAAGAAAAATTTGTTTTTAGAAAATCTAACACCCTGTCTTCATCGGTATATAATCCAAGATAATTTATTTCCGGCATCCAGTCAATATGAATATATGGAGCGATTTTTGCTAAACCCATTAAAATTCGATTAGGGTGGGGCCAATCACAATCATTTTCCAAATATAAATCAAACCACCTAGCATTTAAACTGGTTTTCAACACTTTATTATATCTTACAAGATCTGCTTCTTTATAATTTTCAACCATTTTACCAATGTCTTGACCTTCTTCCCAAGCACCAAAATCCATACCATAATTTAATACAATAAATTTCATATTTTACTCCGTCTTATTATTTATTTATCAACAATCTTGGTTGGTATAGTTCGTAAATCCAAACCATGCTTGCTATATATAATGCGCGATGGCGGATTTACAAACAATTTTTTAATATCAGTTGCTTGATAAACTTCAGGACAATTAGAAAATCTATCCGTAAAATCAGAAACAATACAAGGAACAGTTAAATCATGTTTTTGTGCAATAAAAAGTCTAGATCCACCTAATAAATTACAAGTTAATTGATTTTTCCTAGCATATTCCGGCAAACTTAACCAATCATTTAGTCTTAATTTTCCTGAAACTATAGATATTGGATTTTTAATTCCATCCAATAAAATACTTTGTTCAAGTTCATCAAACCAAGTTACCATTCTATCATACAGATACGCTCGCTTTGCCCGCCTTATTTCATTATCATTCCAATCCCAGGGGCCAACATAATTATAAATTGATCTAGAAGAAAGTGTAACAAAACGTATTTTATACGGTAACGTTGCGGTCATTTAAATCAAATGTGACATTTTCAAAAAATCTAGCATTTGCCGGATTTGATAAAATAGATATTATATCAGTTGGCAACCCCGTAACCACCAATGATTTTAAATGAAAGAGTGGTTTATATTTTCCAATTCTTTTGAATAAAGCCAATAATGAATTAAAAGTATTATCTTCTAATTCTAAATCATCTATACAACGCACAGAAACCAATACTTCATATTTTTTGCTTGGTAAATCGGTTAACACAGTAACCATTTCATTTAATTTCATTTTAACCTCCATATAGTTTCTTATTAGGAAACGGTATAATAATATTTAGTTGATTACGTGAACTAAACCGACTCCAAATTTTTAAATCCAAATCAGCAACAGTCATATCCCGCATTTCTGCTTCTTTGATAAAAATCTGTTCTAATTCTAAATAATTTTTAGGGAATAATTCTGTTTGATCGTGACCAATATGATTTAACCATTTTACTACATGAGTATCCAATACCGCTAATTTTTGATTGAGTCTTGAATGAACCAAAAAAAATCTAGCTGTTTTTCTACCAACACCAGGAATCTGTTCTAAATCCTGAACAGAACAACTTCGCAAATCTAGGGGATTTGTTAAAAGATAGTGAAAACTTTTTGTTAAAAGACCGTATTTTCCTGTTCTTGCTCTTTTCATATTTTCTAAAAGGGTATTTTTTAAGATCATATAACCAATTTTTTGGAACGGATATTCATATGGGAAATATTCTTCTGCTCCATTTAAAAAATTATCACAAGTTTTTGCAATAGTTTTAGCGGTTTTACCAGCAACCATAATACAAAATATTAAAAATTCCTGTAACTCAGCATCGCTTCTTTCAAAAACTGTTATTTTATATGGATCAATCACAACATAAATACCTTGTATTAAGTTTACTTTAATACTATATTATTAATTGTGGTAACATGTCAAATAGGAGGATAAAAATGTTTTCATTTCTTTTGGGATTAGTAGCAGCATTTGCTCTAGCAATTTACAAACCAGAATGGTTTGCTTACGTTAAGGAGCAAATTGCTGGTGTGTTCACCAAAGCCGGTGTTGATGTACCTGGCGATAAGGACCAATAACGATGAATTAGGGGGCTTAGCGGCCCCCTTTCTCTACCGATCTTACCCATATAAACATTAGTAAATAAACGACTCAACCTGCAGGATTTAGTACAAATATAAATAATGTTAAAATTCTAACAAAATTTATATTTTCAATTTCGTGTATGACAATATTTCTACACACACACGATAAACAATTCCGGACAGTCAGTAATGTTCTACGTCTTGGTACTTAGTAAAGTTCATATTGCCATACCCAATATTATTCCTAATAGCAAACTAATTCCAGCAGCAACATATATCCATAGCCATGCGGGGCCCATTGCTACCAGGCCTTTGGTAATTTGAAAACCAATATAAGTTTCCATTGAAGAAAATTCCTGGTTAGTTGGCTGTACCCACCTGGATTCTTCTGTGCTTTTTGAGCCTCTTACAATACGTCCCATGGTCTTATTCCTTGCCGGCGCGCTTGCTGCGATCAAAGTAATCCAGGATCACTGTTCTTGTCCCAATGGGCATGATTGCGAGAGCGATAGTAGCGACCAATCCACCAAGGACGAATGATAAAAACATGTTAAAAACTCCTATATAAAAACATTAATGCGATACTAACAGGTATAAAATGTTTGTCAAGAGTAGAAATGGTAATTGATTCTGTTTCGAGGCTCAATTACCAAAGCCCAAAGAGAATTAAGCGGCCTTTCTGTTGCTAGGCGGCCAACCCCACTAAATAACGAAAATTACTTAGGATCAATTTCCCTGTTAGGGACCGCTTACGCGGCCATTCTTAGGGGTTCTCTATTGTCATTTGCGACTATAAAGGTTGCACGATGCGGCGTAGCTAACCGGTCCCCAATTACTCTTTAATTCCTCACGTCGAAACATACTCAACCCCATAGGGTAATCACAAAAAGCTTTGTGGAGCTGCCGCCGGCGAAGGCGGGTCCGCAAGGCCTATTCCAATAACTGTTTGGAGTAGGACAATTATATTTATATATGAATATTGCTGGTATGTCAAGAACAATTTAAAATAATTTTATCAAGGGAGTAATTGAAATGAGCTATTTTTCTGAAGGAAAAAATTGTAAAAATTGTGATGTAATTTTTTATAAAGGCATTGGTGATAGTTGTTCAAGGCAATGCCATAATCTAATTATTAATAAAAATAGAGATTATACCTCTCAAGAGTATAGAAAAAACCAGTAGCTTATCCAACTATATATGGTGTAATTGATCAACGTGAACTTAAGGTAGTTCACAAACAAGGTACTACAGAATACGAAGAGATTTAATTAAGTACAAAGGCCGAATTACTTGCCCGAGTTTTCCAAATAATATAAACGATGTCAACATAAATTTTAGAAAAGATCTATTCATCCTATAACCGAATATATAAATTTCAATATTCCAAGTCAGTATGAATTAGATCCAATCTGTTTGTAATATAACCAAACAGTAACCCAATAATACACAAAGAGGCAAACTACTCCTCAATTGATATTAGAGTACCTGTTCCCATTCGTCATTACCAAAATGATAGACCAGACTTAACTGGTTGCAGGTTCAACATTCCTAGCTATCGTTTTGAGTTCTTTAGTATTTTTATTTAGTTCTAGTGTCAACACCTTCTGAACCGGGGTTGAATGGGTGTGCATCGATCCAACCTTGTTGATCGGCATAATAAAATCCAAAACCAAGAACTGCTATTACTGCTATTATTAATACAAATTTCATTTTATTCTCCTTGTCGGGTTACATTATTGGGCATATACCCAATAATATTTATCAAATAAAACTATTCAGTTTTATTTGTATTTTTAAATTCAGATATTTCTTTATCTATAAACCATGCCCAAAATATGTAAATTAATAACCAGAATGTATTACTAGCAACCATAACAATAAGTAAAAATCTAAAGAAATTCGTCCATTCAAGTATACCAGCTTTATGGCAAGTATACCACACCAAACCAAGCCAAGTTGGTTTATCATTTTCAAACATCAAACAATTCTCTCTTTATGATCTGTACTGTTTCTGGGCGGAGTAAGCTTTCACTATGACTACAATTTAATTCTGCTGATCCCACATTGTCATAATGCTTTTGGCTTTTAACTGAAACAACCATGTCACTATCTTCTGCAGAAAATACCTTACCCATATTTGTCACAATAGTAAATATTTTATTTTGGTCAAAATCGCTCTTGTGCAACTCCCTAAATACAGGGCTATCAGCACTGATTTGGTTGGTAAATTTTAAAAAGCGAGCAACTTCGTCTGGCATAAAACCGACCATGAGTGGCATAAAATAACTGTTAACTCGAACTGCTTGCAGATTAACACCGCCCAGGGGGCTTCCGATTGTAACCATTTTTTCAACAGGTATTTCAGACTGCAACAAACATAATCCTATAACGCCGCCCAAACTATGAGCAACGATTTTGACGGGTTTGTCTAGACTTTTAACTTCTGTTTTAACTCTACCTACAGTAGTTTCCAAATCTTCAAGAGCATTGTATTCTATATTATGAAAATCATGTTTGGGCAGTTTTTCTTTAATGTAGTTAAATGCTGCACTGGTCATGTGTGCGCCGTGAATGTAAACGATCATTGCTTTTATCCTTACTATGGTATGTTATCAATAAATTATAAAAGATCTTTACTATTTTTTAAAAAATAAACAAATTATAATTATTTAATCTTTCTTCAGCAAATTTAACATAAGTTTCTTCCTTGTCAATACCCAAAAATCGCCTATCTGTCAATAAAGCAGCTACCCCCGTACTTCCGCTACCCATAAATGGGTCCAATACTATTCCCTTGGGAGGTGTATATACTTTTATTAACCAACTCATTAAATCAACGGGCTTTGGAGTTGGATGTGGATTTCCTGCTCGTTCTTTAGCGGATACTCTAGGAGCATAAAAATACTTTTGATGTTCTGGATTATCAAACAATCCCACAATGTTGCTTGGGTACCTTCCATTTGGATTAGCATCTGTAGTACCTTCATCTTCTCTATTACCTTTAGTATTACCACCTTGGGCAAATGTTCGTCTTTTATGTCCATTTTTAACCCATCCTGTTGGGGGTTCCTTGTCCCATGGGATTCTACTATCTTCAATATTAATAATACCTGTTCCCCATTTATTTTGGTTGGCTTTAATACTTTTTTCACTTATCGGTTTTTGTGCTACTACTATGGGTTCATGAGCAGGTTTTAGTCTATTTGCTTTTGCCATTTTTGTAGTAATCATCCATATAACTTGATCTTTTATTATAAATCCGCCTTCTTCTACTTTAGTAGCCATTCTATGATATAATTCGGGACTGCAAAAACTTAAACAAAACGCGCCTGGCTTAAGTACTCTATAGACAGCCTGCCACAATTCCTTTGTGGGTACATCTTTATCCCAATCCTTCATATTCATACCATAAGGAGGATCTGTTATGCATCCATCAATACTATTTTCTGGTTGGTTAATTAAAAATTCAATATTATCACCTATATGCAAATCAAAAGAAACCATAAATACTCCTATACAACACATTTTAAATAGATTATAACATGTTTTTTTCGGAATAACAATAATGAGATATATAGAAATTAATGAGGGTGGTGCTTCTGGTAATAAAAGATATAATTCAGAGATTGGATTCGTATATGGATATACCCAAACTCCAATACATAGTAATGAAATTTCCAAATGGGCCATTCCCGACTCAATAGAAAATACTAAAAAATTTAAAATAGATTTAGAAAAATTTTTACAAAAAAATTTAGATCAAGCAATGTTTGATAAATGGGTTAATTTGGGGAGTATTTATTATCAAAAAATTAACAAAAAATTAAAAACATTAGATTATCCAGATGTTACTCAAATTTCTTGGAGTGGTGGGGATAATTCTGGAGATAGCGGTGTTGATATAGGATTTTCTAATCATCCAATAGCAGGAGTAAGCATCAAAGAAGACGGAGGAATAACCCTTGCTAATTTATCAGAAACATCACTTGGGTTAGACAAAGACCGAGGATTTGATATATTTTATAAATACGCCCAAACAGAATGGCAAGAATGGAAAACAAAGGCCGCTCTATTGGTATTAGAGAAAGCAAAAAAACAACCAAACGTTAAATTTTCTCCCATAAAAGACAAGTATAATATCACATATTCAGCAGACGAAAATAAATTTGTTTTTAGTATTGACAATACTGTGTATAAAAAAACAGAAAAAGAAATAATAAATGAACTAGATAAAAATAGAGATTATCAAAGAGTATTTGGGGATTTTCTACAAAAAAATAAAAAATTATTTTCTAATGAAACTAAAAATCTTTATAAAAAAATAGGAAATACATTTGAAAAAATAATAGAAAGTTATTTAAATTCTAATATTAATAATTTGGCCAAATTATTACGTTTTATAGATAAACCGTATTTTTACGCCACACCAAATGAAATTTATTTTGTACCAAGTATTTCACAAGTAAATGATTTAAAATTAAAAAAATTATTTTATGACATTAATGACAATACCGCCTTTAAATTTTCTGCAGGAATAGGAAGAAGAGATAGCGACAAATTATGTCTCATCGACGTATATATACGATATGCTAATGGAATTTTCGCTACTAATCCAACAGTACGAATACAAAATATTAAAAATCCGGAAAATATTTTATGGGATAAAATTTAATTAGTTAAAATATCGTTTTTCTACGCCAAGTTATTCCTGCAGGAGTATCGTTAATTTCCAAATCCATTGAAGTTAATTCACTTCGTATCAAATCGCCAGTTTCAAAGTCTTTATTCTCTTTGGCAATTCTTCTTTTTTTCAACAGTTCTTCAATATTTTTATCATTAAATTCAACGGGCTGCATTTTGAATCCCAACAAACGTAACGCAGACTTTAATGCGCTATATTCACCATTCTCATATAATTCATGCATTCTAGTAATAGCTGCTGGTGTGTTTAAATCATTATATAAATTGGTTAAAATTTGTTCATCAATTCCAGAGGCAAATCCAACATCCTTAATTTTTTCATAGAATTTGGTTAGAATTCGTCTTGCAGCCGTCAAATTTTCATCAGAAAAATTAAGCAAACTTCTGTAATGAGTTGAAAGAAAGACGAAGCGCAATGCATCGCCAGAAATATTCATATTTCTAAATGTTTCAGCGGTAACAATATTACCCAAGCTCTTACTCATTTTATAATTATTAAAATTAAGTATCCCGGAATGTATCCAATAATTTGCCATTCGCTCGGTTGAGTGAGCTGCGCAACTTTGTGAAATTTCATTATCATGGTGGGGGAACATTAAGTCGCTGCCGCCACCATGTATATCAAATGTTTCACCCAAATATCGTTTTGCCATGGCCGAGCATTCAATATGCCAACCAGGTCTTCCCCATCCCCAAGGACTATGCCACCCCATTTCTGTTGAAGGAACAGGTTTCCATAATACAAAGTCTGAAGGACCGCGTTTGAGTTTATTTTCGCCTATTCTACTTTCGGTTTCATCATCCCAAACTTGTCTATTAGATAATGCACCATGTGTTTGAAATAATGATATTTCAAAAAATACATTACCATCAACAATGTATGCATAATTATAATTTACTAATTTGGTGATAAGTTCTATCATTTCCGCAATGTTGTCTGTGGCATATGGTGAGTGAATAGGTGCCAAGTTGCCCAACCATTGTGTGTCGGTAATATAAGCTGCTGTGGCTCTTGCAACAATGGTTTGTGGTGGCTCGCCCGTATTTTTACTTTTGTTGAGTATTTTATCATCAACATCAGTATAATTTCTAACATAAGTTACACGACCATATTTTGTTCGCAATACTCTGAATAGCAAATCACCAGTAACACTAGTTCGCAAATTACCAATATGTGCTCTGTCATATACCGTGGGGCCACAAAAATACATACCAATATTATTTTTATCTATTGGTGTAAAATTATCTACAGTTTTGGTTAATGTATTATATAAACGTATCATATCACTCTCTGGTTAAAATTATATACACACCTATCAAGACCAATTGCTACTTCCAAAACTAATAAATCTTTTTCAACTAAGCCTTTTTTGGTTTGAAATTTAGCTTTTGCGGGAAAATCTTTTCTCTTACTGATAGAGCAAACCTCCATCCATTTATCTCCGTTATCAACTTCAATATCCATAGTAATAAGACTGTAATCTGGTAGTCTGTCTGATGGAATTATTCTTGTTGGTAACCCAATTGTTTCTGCAATCATGCGTCTTACTGGTTCCAAAATATTTGAATGATAATCATTTTCTGTTTCAGTAGTATAAATGCACTGAAATTCCTGTTGGTAAAATTCTTTCAATCGCATATGTTTGGAAGGTTGTTCTTGCTCACGTCTAAAACTCTTACCAGATTGCCATACCACAAACGGCGGTTTAACACCAGAATGGCTGTTCAACAAATGTTCTGCATACACATATGAACTTGGTGTTGTTTCTGGCCTAAGAGTAAGCGGAGTTTCTGTTTCTAAAACCGCTTGTTGCCAAACATCCAAATTGGTATAATTTTGATTAATTTTTGCATTAGGAGTAAGTAATGGTGCTTCAATTTCATAAAATTGCCAAGCCGGGTTCATTTCAAACAAAGCGTTTTTAACAGATAATTTATAATAATCAATAAAAAATCGCCTAAGTAATATACTGCGTTCGTCCCAAAACATTAATCCATTAACATCAAAAAGTGGTAACATGATTTATTCCTTGACTTTTAATTGGTTGTGATCAGTAGTAATGCGTATTCCGCCATATACCTTAAATTTACATTCTTCAAATGTTTCACCAGAATCCAAACATAATTTCATTAGTTCTATTCTATGTTGCCTATTACCATCTGCATTAAATGCAGCCAAAAACATTAAACTCACAATAGGTACAAGTACCATTGTGGCAAGCACAATTGCCAACCCCAAATTATTAGTTCCAGATAACAGATGTGTATCTATAAATTCTTTGAATTTATCTTTCATTGTGGCTATCCTGCATTTCCAATATGGCTAAGCCTAGCATATATTATATGCCGGGCTCAGTCAACTGTTTTTAAGTTAATAATGTATTATTCTCTGTTGCCCAATAAATTTAATAGAAACATGAACAAATTAATAAAGTTCAAATACAAGCTCAAAGCACCCATAATTGAAAGTTTTTCAGTAGTATTGCCGGTTAAATACAATTGTTGTAGATTTTGCGTATCATACGCGGTTAAGCCAGCAAAAATCAACACACCAATAATGTTTACCGCAAAAGCTAGTGCAGAACTTGCTATAAAAATATTAGCTATCATTGCTACTAATAGCCCAATTAAACCCATTAATAGGAAAGTACCCATTGCACTAAGATTACGCTTTGTGGTAATACCATAAATGCTTAATCCAGCAAATGCACTTACTGTAATTAGAAAAGTAGTAGCAATACTAATACCAGTAAAAGTTAAAAATATGGTTGATAAACTAATACCCATTAAAGCACTGTATGCAAAAAACATTAATCGCAGTGTATTAGCACTAAACTTTTCCATACCAAAGCTCATAACTAATACCATAACTAGCGGAGCAAACATGAATACAAATGCTTGTGGTCCGCCCAAAAATAATGCAGTAAGAGCAGGTACCGCACTTACTCCATAAGCAGTTAATGCGGTAATACCAAGACCGGATGCCATGAAGGAATATATTCCTGTCATGTATTCACGAAGGCCTTGATCTATTTGTGATGATGTTGTAGAAGCAGTATATTGCATTTTTTCTCCTTATCTAAAAAGACTTATGTATAAATATATAACATCCGTTGCCCAAATACAAGAGTATTAATATGAAATTATATGAATTATTAAACGTACCTCAAGAGCAAAAAAATAAAATAAAGTATTTTGAAGAAAATATTGTATCCGAAAAAAATGATTTTTTGTCAGAATGGTTCAAGGGCTTCAATCTTTATGAAAAATTTGAAGACCCAATTATAGAAAATATAATACAACCATATAAAATTTATCATGATTCTAAAAAATATATGTGTATATTACATTTTGTTATTAATACGAAAGGACCAACCCTAACATTAGAATCGCCAACAAAACCCATTGATTACAAATTAAAAGAAGAATCCAGATATTCACATTTATTTTTTAATAATAAACAGGAAATTAAAGATTTAATTTTACAGTTAAAGTTAACTTTATCACATAACTACATAATAGATATTAATGTTAACACTGATCAACTCAATGAAAATATTAAATCAGAAAAAAATGAATTTTTATATGTTGATAATCCCGGAGGAGAATGGTTAGAATATCAACGTGAAAGAGCAGCTAAATCGCGATTTGGTGGCGGCACCTTAACCGCAAATATAGGCATAAGTAAAAAAGTTGATATTAAAGTAAAATACATTTCTGGACTAAATGGAGTCAATGGTGAGGAAGCATTTAGGTCCGGTGGAATAAAATATTGGGATTTGAAAAAAAGTATAGAAGAAAACGGTTGGCAACCCGATCCCATAATGATTTGGGTTGATTATTTGGGTATAGCCAAAGTAGCTGAGGGTAATCACAGAATTTTTATGGCCAATAAATTGGGTGTTGAATGGATACCAGGAGACATAAGATATTTTGCGGGCGGAGAAGAGCAGCCAGGAAAATTCTACCCGCCTGCTCTTTTTAGATTAAATGTTATTAGACCAAGAGCTCCCGTTCCCCAGCCTGTTATACAATTTGAACAGTAGGAAGACGCTTTTCAACCACTTCGTCAATCTGTTCCTTAATGCCCTTTACACAGTTGCGAACAACGGTAACATTCCAGCCACGTTCAACAAAGCCCCTAGCGGCCTGCTCAACACAAACATCGGAACAAACACCAACAAGTTCAACGTCGGTAACACCGTCTGTTACCTTAATCGCATTAAGAAGGTTATCTCGCATAAAAACCAAATTCATATAGCCATGCATGTCTCTGACCTTCAGATCATCTTCATGCCACATATCAAATACACCCTTTTGGAGAGTATACATTCTAATTTTCGGTGACAAATATTCAAGTGGGTTAACGGCCAATTCCCAGCCATCGGAACCATAGATGCAATGCGGCGGGAACATTTTACCTTCTTCTGAATTATCATATGCAGGCTGAGTATGTGTATCATATGTGAACAATACCCCCGCTACTTCATCGGGATCTAATCCAGCCAAATAAGCGTTGATATTTTCAATTACTGCATCAGCGCCGGGCACAGTCAAAAGACCATCGGGCTGCATAAAATCGTTTTGAGCATCTACCACTACTACAAGTTTCTTAGTCATTTCTTTCTCCTTTCAATATCCACAAAAGTGTGACATTATGTTAATGGTGCGAGCAGTTCTTCGGGATAGTTGTCTAAAACCAAATCCCAATTTACTGAAGGCACCCACTGTTTCCACTTATCATTTCTAAGCTCAATAAGTGTTCTTAGTTCACTGGCCGACGGAATGTCGTTGGTTCCTCGGTCTACCATATGAAGTGTTGGATTTTTAGTAACCAAATCCAACACAAAATGGTCGGTATACCAAGCAGCGTCGCTAATACTACCAGTAAAATAATCTGTTGGTTTACGCATACCAAGCTTTTCAAGTTTAGATAAAATATAGTTTACCCAATCACTTTTTGAAGCAGCTTGGATATCAACAAGGGGGACAATCTTTACTCTATCACCATAAACGTTTCGAACCATTTGCATTCTAACATCAGGTGTGAACGGATCCCAGCGGTCTGGTTTCTTATTTGTGCTGCCAAGACCCAAAATAACCATTTCACATTCTTGAATCATTTTGTTAATAATCATGCAGTGACCAGAATGCATTGGTTGAATTCTCATCACAGCTAAACCAACTTTACTATTCATTTATGCCTCCAACTTGCTCACTGAGTAATGGCAATCAAAAGTTTCAAGAAAATCATATCTCTTATCCAATTCCAAAGGATGATCCAAGTTAAATGGGTTCTTACGTTTGAACCAAGTAGCTTTTATCCTTCCGGTAACCAAATCAAAAACTGTATTTTCTCGCGTTCCTTCCATTATTTTAAGACTATTTTTCAATTTGTCAAATCCATAACAACGTAAATTATCCCTGTCATGTAATTTCTGCAATTCACTCAACATAATGTCAAGTTCTAAGTAACTAAAGCCAAACTGACTTTCATCACCAGCAGCAATACCAAGTCCGTCGGTTGGGTTGGCGCGCCAAATTTCTTCAGGAACACCATTTAATTTTGCCAACATGGGCACTTCCCAACTCTTATACAAACTTTGAATTGGGCTTAAATCGCCAACGTCGCCGTGTAACGTCCAAAATCCCGAAGCAAGTTCAGAAAAATTGTCGGTTGATGCTACTAACCCGCGCAACTTTGCAGCAAGGTTGTATAGGGTAACCATACGCAACCTAGCGCGAATATTGCCGCGGCGAACCAATACAGCATAATCGGTGTTTTCATCGTCACCCAATTCAGAATCAATGTTATATAGACCCCAATTCATTTCGTTGTACAATTTGCTTAACTCAACATTATAGCCAATTCCGCCCAAACTATCAATAGCTAACTGGCCCAGCGAAGTTTCTTTTGGGTTTTGATAAATTGGCATAGTTACACCATGCACCACCCAACCCGCATTTTTAAATAATGCGGCAGTAAGAGCACTGTCAACGCCGCCGCTCATGCCTATCACCACATTTTTAACATTGAATGTTGTTGAATATTTGCGTAAAAATTGAATAATTGTTTGATTTACACGAATTAAATCGCCTTCGTTTAGAAACTTAGCCCCCAAACTTGTATCTAATCGTTCATTAAACCATTCACTAAGTTCGCCAATTTTGTTTTGTCTTGAAATTTCAAGTATTTGTTCTTTTAAATTTTTCATATCTAACTCCTCATTGATATTTTAATGTTATCCCTCACCATTATGATGGGGCAGTCTTCTATTAAATACTAGTAGCTTTATACTTCCGCCACCTTATTATAAGTTGGTTGGGCGCCGAACACTCGAGCGTATCTTGCTATTTCATTTGCGGGACCCATGGCCTTTGCCAAATTATCCGAAAGTTTAACAGTTGGGCGCCCATTGGCTTCAACTACCTTACATACCAAGCTAATTGGTTTAATGTAGTCATCTTCCTTGCCCGGAACACAGCCAATAAAATCATTGGTTGCCTTTGTGCCCCATCCCATACCAACCATATAATCATTTTCAAATGAAGCTTGAATTACTGCAATATCATCTGTACTACCAGTATTAACATCAAGTCCATCTGAATGAATGATAAGATGATTTTTGGGATCTTCACCTACACTCTTATACCATTCGATAAGTTCGCAGGCTCCTTCAAAATTATCCTTACTATCTAGTCTAAACCCGCGCCAACTTTTAATCCAATCGGGTGCATTGTGCAGAAACGCTGAAGTACCAAAAGTATCTGGTAGAATTACCAACATATTGCCGTCATACATTTCCCGCCAATCTTCAAGAACACGGTATGGAGAAGTTAGCAGTTCTTCATCCGAATTCGCAAGAGCGGCATATACCATTGGTAGTTCATGAGCATTGGTACCAATT
>Ga0100378_1000298_pt1 | contig 55737 bp, 85 predicted proteins | sample CryGeymeta201502_FD_81535 | JGI IMG/M metagenome (GOLD analysis project Ga0100378, IMG submission 81535) | Groundwater microbial communities from Crystal Geyser aquifers in Utah, USA - Crystal Geyser metaG 2015-02 | ecosystem: Environmental > Aquatic > Deep subsurface > Groundwater | place: USA... | reverse complement strand
CCCCTCAAAAAATTAAATTATTGTTAATCAGGCCTTTTTCAAATAATATCAATGTTAATTTGGATTTGAGTTTCTTTGTGTCCGACACTTTCTTTGAACAGGTAAATTTATGTATTGACTTCATTTTTTTTGTTGAATGATATATTGTTGTGACATTAATCATTTGAAGAAGAGCTCCCTTAGCTTTTGAATGGTCTCTTGTGGGTCTTTAACTGAATAGCCTCTGTTATTCTTCTTGGTCTCCTCATAAATTTCATGGTCGTTTCCTCCTTCATAGGTCTTGTCTCCAAAGAAGTATATCTCATCGTAGTCCTTCAAAAATCTCAGACAGTAAGTTTTGTCCCATCCGATAGGAAAGACATCAAAGCTTATTTGACCTCCGATTGAATACTTGACCCCTAAGTCAGGAAACTCTTGCTTCAAAGACTGGATAAATTTCTTCCTAATTTAATTCTCTTTGTCGTAGATTTCAAAGGCATCTCGTTCTTATTGGGAGCAATTTCTCCCAATTGGAGATATATTGATCAGTCCTGTCCTGTACTCGATGAAGGTTCCTCTCTTGACTGGAATTTCTATATCTGCGATGTAGTGCAGGCAAAACCGAATGAATTTTTTTAGCTTTTATTCTCCCAGGTACTCCCCGATGCTCTGAGTTAAATATTTTTTACGGACTTGCCAATTAGCTATGAACCTTTGACAGCCACAAGGCCATTTTAACTGAAGAAGTAGTCATTGAGGTTGATTGTTTACTCGTCAAGCTGATCTCGAATTTTATTAGCATCACTTCCCCCCACAAACCCGATATCGATGACTTTTTTTAGTTGCTTGAGGGTGTCCTTCATGTCTGCTGTTATTTTCTGAGTAAGACAATCGATACGTTGCGAGGCTTGGTGAGAGTGCCGTCGATGTCAAAGAGACAGATTCTACGTGTCATATGAGTTGAATAGCCAGATCAAATTAATTACAGATAGTTGCTGTTTAGAATAAGTGGATGGAGACTCAGGAAGAAGAGCTCGAGGAAGTCATTGAGCACAAGATCATGAAGGTCAACGGAGAAATCGGATACAAGAAGTATCAACGCGGCAAGCTTCTCGGTAAAGGTAAAGTTTGCTTAAGTCAGGTGGGTTCGCTAAGTGTTACGAGGGGCTCAATCTTTAAACGAAAAAGGCCTACGCCATTAAGGTCATTGACAAGGTATCGCTCCAGAAAAACAGAGCTAAGCAAAAGGTCACCTATTACCTATTCAGCTCCTTTCTGAGATAAAGATCCACAAGACCCTCCACCATCAATTTATTGTCGAGTTCGACAGTGTCTTTGAGGATGCCAACTTCGTATACATAATTCTGGAGCTCTGTGTCAATAAGGTATTCTCCTTCCGATATAGACCCTCAGCTAAATGGTCAAAAAACGGAAGAGACTGACCGCTAAGGAAACGAGGTTTTTCATGCTGCAGTTAATCTCGGGAGTCGAATACATGCACTCCAACAGGGTCATACACCGCGACCTCAAGCTTGGGAATATATTTCTCAACAGCAGCATGGACATAAAGATAGGAGACTTTGGTTTAGCGGCCAAGCTGTAATTTTCGGACGAGAAGAAAAGGACGATGTGTGGAACTCCAAACTACATTGCTCCTGAAATCGTGGAGGGCTCAGTTGGGCATTCTTATGAAGTGGACATCTGGTCGATGGGAGTCATCTGCTTTGCCTTTCTGTTCGGAAGGCCTCCCTTCGAGACAAATGAGGTCAAAATGACATACAAAAAGATAAAGTCCTGCTAGTATACTTTTCCAGTACTTTTGTCCCTACCAGAACGCTACAGTGCCTGAAGAAGCTAAGGATTTCATCAAGAAAATTCTGGTATTAGACCCCAAACTGCGAATGACAACCAAAGAGATGCTACATCACCCCTTTTTGACATCCGAAGATGTTCCCAAATTCCTCTCAGTCGAAGCGTATGGCATGCCCTATCCAGTCTAACGCAGATTCCTTCCTTCAAGGCCGAAGAGCAACCGATGCTCAGCAAAGTTAAGTCGGTTGACAAGCTAAGGCCCGAAGATTTTGGAAAGAAGAAGCCTGAGCTAAACCTGAATTTGAATCAGTTAGATGAGGGGTCTGAGAAGATATACGATGGGATGCATTCTCCAAGAGCTGTGTTCAATGAGGAGTTAGGAGGTGAGGGAAGGGCCCACCACTAGCATCGCGACGAGCATAAGATATTCATAACCGCATACCTGGACTACTCGAAGAAATATGGCCTGGGCTATGTCATCAACAATAAGTACTACGGAGTTTACTTCAACGACTAGACCCTCATGTCCTGCGACTAAGCCAAACAGTAAGCATGTCTTAACTCAGGAACATATACTTTGTTGAGAACCCCACTCTCAAGCAGGAGAGCATTCTTTCCTACAAGGCCGACTCGATGCCCAAAGACAGGGACTTTCAGAAGAAGTACCTCCTGCTGTAGAGGTTCATAGTGCATCTCAACGAATAACTGGATAAAATGCCACAGGAAAAGACAAAATTCGAGAACTACGACAAGTTCATCTACATCAAACAGTGGCTCAAGACGAGACACGCCATCATGTTCGGGCTCAGTAACAAACTATTTCAGGTTAACTTTTTCGACAACAGCCAGATTTTGCTTCATACTGCAAAAAAGACTGTGCTGTTCACGAGCAAGAAGGGGGAAAAGACCTATGAGGCTCTTTCAAACGTTCTTCAGTCTCAGGAAAATTAGATGGCCAGGAGAATAAAGTACACCAAGGAGATTCTTAACTCGATAAAGCGGAAGAAAGACGAGCGAAACGAAGACCCTACTTCCTGATCATCAATGCTCCCTTCATGAGTGAATATAGTACAAGTGAATATCATCACATATGAGGGATATCACAGCATGAGTGACACTGTGTACATGGGATCCAAAATGTCTACCATTGGATAGAAAGCCTAACAATAATATAACTTCTGTCGGCATGAATTTGGTCGACAACTTCAAGCTGAGAGCCATCATCAGTGAGGCCATAACGTCTCTTCGCTTCCTTGATACTGTCAAACCTCAGGACGATATTAGCAGTGAGCTGGCTGGTTTTGAAATCAGCAAACTTCTCAAGAACCAGGAGGACAACTAGCTGAAGTTTGCAGAGCTGGTCAAGAGGAGAGCCAACCTAACCCAGATCACCCAGAAGAAAGGTACTACCCCCTTCATTCAGAGCTCGCATAGATTTAGCTGGAAATAGCCAACCTATCGATAATTCTGAAGGAGAGCACGAAGAAACTGTGCAAGCTGTTTAAGGACAATCCTGATCTATAGAGGGATTCTTTCAAGGTGGCGAGGGAAAGAAGGTCACTTATCACCAAGCTCGAGGAGCTTAGTAAGCTATTTCCTAACTCAGTCGAATTCATAAAGAACGGAACGACCCAGAAGTTCAACACTTTCATTACTCACGAGTTAGAGAATCAGGACCAGCTCCGAAAACTGTTGGAAAAGGAAAAAAACTTGAACATCGATATTAAGAAGACCCAACAGGAAAAAAATTTGGAGAAGAAGGAGCACGACAAAGAAGTGGCAGAAAACATCGCCAAGATTCAGGAGATAAAGGAGGAGCTCATGGAGATTCAGCAGCAGACCTAGATATAGATCTCCTATTTTTCAAAGGAGAGCAAGGCAGAAATATCAAACCACACTCGTCGGTTCGATCAAGCTGAGAAGGCACTCCTCACAGATATCTAAAACATCAAATCATCTAACAGAACAGAAGCCCTCGTGCACAAAGAACTATAAGACTACCTCGTAAGAAAAAACTCAGATATTAAAAAAAAAAGCGAGGAGCTCACCACTAAGATTTAGGAGTGCAAGGAGAAGCTGGAGCTGTAAATAGGATAGCTCAACGACGAGATATAAAACACCAACCGGTAGCTGTAGATATTCAAGCGAAGGTATCAAGAGGAGGAGGAGAAAAAGCTGGAACGCTAGCGAAGGGAAAAGAACAAGCTTTTAGAGAAGCAGCGGAAGGTATATTTTATTCTATTAAGGAAGAGGAGCTCGTTCGGCTCAACAACGCCATCAAGTACATTCAAAACGAGTACCAAGCCTGGAAGTAGGCGGGAGGCGGAAAGAAGAAGAAAAAGAAAAAAAAGTGATATAGTCCCTATCCATTCATCAGGGTCATCAATATTCATCAGGTCACCTATATAAAATAATAGCTTGTGCATATCATGGACTTGCGCAAATAGACTCAAGTGGCCCTCCTACTCTTGTGGGTGGTTGCCTTAGCTTCCTGCGGACTGCCAGAGTAATCCTTCCAGCAATAAGCCCCTTCCCCTACCAGGCCCACTCTTTCAACGACCTAGATGTGACCCTCCACCTTCTCCAAAGAGGAGTCAAGTACTTCAAATTTGACGCTTCTCTAGCGAACCGGGAGTCCTGTCATGGGCAATCGACTTGGGATCACTCACCATGCATCACTTTACCAGAGTATGCGTAAGAAATGTGCTGCATTGCGATGCGAGGAGATGCTAGCTCTGAGCCAAACTTCAACTACCCCTTCAACACCTCTTTCTAGTTCGTGGCTTTCCTGGACTCCTTCCTCAGCTCACACGCAGACACCTCAAATATTCTTTTAGTCGCCATTGATTTTCAATTCTCCTTCACCTTCGAAAACACCCTTGCTGAGAGATTCATGTATGACCTGGCAACTCTGATGAACGACTACCCTCGACTACAAGTCACCACAAAGGGGGAGTATCTCTTGTAGTTCGATCGGGTCTGTCGTTTTGGTTAGTCTGGTCCCTCCCAGCAGAAAGGGAGATTGGCAGATATCAGCTGTACCCAGTCCCGAAAGCACATATCTGACAGTCGATTTTTCCTGCAGTCAGGGTCAACAACATATCCCTCTGACCCTCGTGACTACAAGAAGCGCTACAGGAATTTCAATACTATTTTTCGAGAAATAGGTAATGATGTATGAATGAAGATAATCTTTGCCAGCACGGGTTCCCCACATGGCCAAATGCCCATCCTGAGTTTCCTCTGATTTTTTGGGAACCCTCCAATGAACTCCAGATCCAGGAGTCTCTCAGCAAATTGATGAGCCCCGCCTGCCAGAAGAAGCACAACAGGTCATTAGAAGGAATAGCATTTGCTAGCAACATAGATCCTGAAATGTTTGACCTGGGAATGAGGCCGACTCAGCAGTAATAAACTCTTCAGTCCTGGTACCCCCTCAAAACTAAGGCCTTTGTTCCCAATGCAAAAAAAATAAAGTTGGCAGCCCTCCAGGCAAACCCTTAAGAGGAGTTTTTGGTGATGTACAGAATGTCGCAAGAAAGTGGTCAAGTACATTTGGCTTTATTAAGGTGAAAAACACACTGTCCGTTCACTAAATAAACTTTAGAACCTCGGAGGTCACTCTCATTAGGTCGATTGATCTAGAGGAAGAGGTTGAAGAGTTGAGAACGGTGGGCGAGAGGATCATAATCGTAAACAGGAGGTCAATAACGCCAGGGAACAGGCACTTCAATGCTACTCTCGTGAGCTACGATCTTGGCCTGTTGCCAGTGGCATCTGTTGAGGTTACAGACTTTATCACTTCTTCTTCTCTTGAGAACCAGTTTTATTATATGACTCTCAGTTCGAACCCATCGGTCTTTCTGACCTACAGCTGCAGTGGAGATTTGGATAATAAAAGCCAGTACAAATTGCCAGTACTGATGCCGGCCTCCCAGATCCAAAGTATCAGCAGCATGCACTTCCACAAGAGTCAGTCAGACATCGTTCAGCTGATCACAGGCAATGACAACAAGAAAACGTGGATCGCGCAAATAAAGGAGAGTCAAGTCCACTCAGAGACTACCCTTACCTTCGGAGTCAACTCTCGTATTGTAGCAAACAGACAAAGAGTAATTATTTTTCTGGAAGACTCCTACACTCACGGGGGCCTCCTGATGAACAACAACGGATAAAATAGCTGTCTCTATCACAAAAGTCCTAAGTTAGAGCCCCTGGCGCACCTTCCCGGACTCATCACCGGCATTGAAACCTCCCTCCCCGACCTCCTCTCCTTCATCGAATAAAACCCTTCCGATAACGTATCGCTTGATCTACGCAGATTGTAACTGCCTGCCATCCTAAAATGATCTTTGCAAAGTACATGAATGGGCATAGATTATAGGTGGCTGCCATATGGGACAGAGTCCTCCTCTCTGCTTAGTACCTTCCCATTTCCAAGCAGGACTTCGTGACTGCTGTCTTTAGTGGAGGGACCAATTTCGACAGGCGGTTGAGGGACAAAGAGGGCTTTCTCCTGGCCTCAACTCGTCCAATATGGAGCAATCAGGCCAGCAGGTCTTCGGATGTGCGAACAGAATGATTCGAGAATGTGTATTGAGATCATTCGGTATGCAATAGTTGATTTATATAATTGATGGGAGGTAAAAGGAAAGCGGTTGAATCGGAGAAAGAGCCAGTGTCTGAGTCGGAAGAGCAGCAGCAGTCCGAGGAATCTTTCAGCAAAAGCAACAAGAAAAAGAAGCAGCCCATCAAAAAGAGCGCCAAGCCCAAGCCTGAGAAAAAAAAGGAGACTCCAAAAAAGAAGGCCTAGCCGAAGGAAGCAGCTAGCAAGGCAAGACCCTCCAAGAGCAAGACTGTCGAAGACCCCAAGTAGAACAAGAAAAAGGATTTTCTCCCAGGGTAATGATGATAGTACTAAGCCAGAAGTACCCAACTCCTGAGGACGAGGATGGTGCCTTGGCATTTTACAAAAGCCTTTACGAGAAGAATCCTCGATCAGAGATGGCGAGGAGGTGGTGCCTGTAGTACGGAGTTCTCGAGCCTCAAGAGGCCAACCGCCTTCTCAAGGAGCTCGGAAAAGTTAAAAAATGAACTGATCTCGATCCAATGCTTTAAACTGATAACTAGCAACTAAGATCCAATCCATCCTGTCTCATCTATTTAAATTCAAATGATATACGCCAACTTTTTTTCCCCTTCTGTTGTTGCTACCCTCTTCTGCCTCCACTAGTGCACTGTCGAGGGAGAAGAGAAAAACCCTCGGAGCTCGACAGTTCAGTTCCTCATTAGCAAAATCCTGGCAGTGACCGATGCCAGCTCTGTCTGCCTGACGAGCTAGCAGTTCGAGAGAGAGCTGGAGAGGGCAACTGGTGATAGGGAGGCCTTAGAGAAGTACAGGGAGAGTATACTGCGAGTTAACTCCTTCAACGATTTTTACAGAGACCTATCGAAGATGCTGAAGACCCTCAGGAGCCTCCGAAACAACAAGCTTGAGCAGGGAAATCTGATAGACTTCCTCGTGAGGAGGTTGTACATCTACTTCGAGAAACTGGATTTCAAGGAGATCATCGGCATCTATTAGCAGTTCGATCGATTCCGATCCAATAGAGATGCTAACCAGCCACAGCACGAATTTATGCTCACACGTTCGATCGAGGAGGTGAAGTTCAACCTTGAGAACTACGGAGGAAAGATCAATCCAGAGTAGGTGAGCAAACGGGTGTAGTAGCTGAGGGAGTACGACCACACAAACAAGAGTAGTTACTTGTGGTCTTTGGTGCAGGCAGGAGAGATGAACCCAATCGGAGCAGTCAACGCTATGCACCGGTACTTTGATAAAAGCTTGGGAAACCTGTTTCAGGAGAAGACGGAGATTAGCCTGATGAGCAACAAAATAAACCACTGCATTTTGTCGGGGGCCTTTCTTCAACTTAAAATGAACTTTCTTTAAGAGTGCCTGCAAGCTGTTTCAGAGGGACTGAGGATCAGCCAGAACAACTCCGATGAAGAGAGCATCAATAATTGCATCATATACCTCTACCGAGTGTCGGAGCAGTTGGGGAGGCACTAGCAGCAGATTCTCCTCAACGAACACGCAATCACTCATTCCCTCAACCTCAGCAACGCCCTCCTTATGGTCTACTCCTGCCTTAGCTACTCCCTCGCATAACGGCTCTACGATACCACAGACCCCAGCATTCTCCTCCTCAAGCACAGGAACATTAGCTGGACGGACGCCCTCCACTTTAGCAGAAAGAAGGTCTTCTCCACCTTTTAGAGCAACTGCAAGAACATCTACCACACCCACCGGAGCCTTCTTCTTCCCGCCTTTATGTGCAAGCTGGCAGTATTGACCCATCTACCATGCCTCAGATCCCTCCTTCTAAACCCCTACTATCAACGACCATAGCTCTTCGACCTCGAAGTCTACCAGCAGTTCCAACAACAAACTCCTGAACACGAGCTGCTGGCTCAGACTCTCCGCTATTGCCGATGCCACCAGAGTCGTCTTTTGCAACAGAACATTCGTCTTTTGATACAGGCATAGAAGTAGGCCAAGTCTCCTCTAGAAATCATCAGAATCAGAATAGTTCTTGCCCGAGTAAGGCTGTAGTGGAGCTCTTTCCAGTCGAGTCACGGCGAGGCAGAAAGGCTAGTAGAGTTTTGTGAGAGGTATGGCTTTGTGAAGGAGGAGATGATGGAGGCCTGGTTGTTGGTTATCCAAATCCTACTGAGCGAGGGAATGTACCAAGATTCTCTGGTGAAAGTGGAGCTACTCCTCAAACATGCGAGCAGTCAAAAGCTTCAGGCTTTTGAGGTGGGAGCGACTCTATTGGGCATACAAGGAAGACTGCAGCTTGGAGCAGACCTTATGGAGGCAGCCGATACTCTTCAGAGAATCGAGCTAGAGAGCGATTTATTGTCTCTGAAAATAGAGCTGAGGGAGGTCTTTTTATAGACTAAGATCATGCTGGTCCAGTAACTGTATCGACAGCTGTCAAGTAGTATAGGTAATAAATGATATAATTTAGAGTGCTACGAGGCGACCCAACAGTTGAGGACCAGCCAGCTCGAGCTCTTGTAATCTTTGCTGGGGACCTGTCTGGATGGAGGCAACCTGGCGAAGAGCAAGCATGTTTTGCTGAGCATGTATGACCTTCTCTTAGCATCTCCAGCAGCAGTCCCAATCATCAAGCACGATTGCATCAAGAGAACTCTCACATACTGCCAGAAGGCCCTGACTGTTTACCAGGACATCGATGAGAACGGATACGAGGAGCAGGCTCTTCTTGGAAGGGTCATCAGCAAAATCCGTTCTCTTTACTTTTGCTGATATGTTGCTATATGATGTTGTGCCAATGAGTATTTCTCTAATTTTTAGCGTCTATGTATATGGATCAGAGGAGGAGGTCCTTCATCTGCTTCACGGTGAGGAGTGTCACTTGAGGAGTGGGGTCGTTGGTGAGGAGGGAGGTCCATGGGAGGGGTTTGCAAGTGCTGAAGAGTTGTCGCTGCTTGTGCCTGGGGTTTTCGTTGCATCGGATGTAGACCTTTTGGTTATACTTGGTGACCCTGCACCCTTTGCACATCTTTTTGACGCTGGAACGGACCTTCATCTATAATTATCGCAGTGATTACAAACTCAATTAAACCTTATGACCCATTTTTTATTACTATAATGCCAGACTAACGGGAATAATCGCCCTACCTCCCCTCCCATCACTACCTCCTCCAGCTCAGAAAAAAACAAAAGCAAAGGGGCAGAAAAGCCACCTTCTCACTCTGCTCAATCGACTCCAAGCCTAGCCTCTAAAAAATATGTCCATCCCATCACCCAAGAAAAGTCAACAGCATCCACAGCCTCGAAGTCCGTCATGAATAGCACCCTTCATCGACAGCCAGAAAGCCCATGTCAGGAAGGGTCATTGTCGGGAGAACCAAGACATTGGAGCCCTATGGATATAGCTAAAAGTAGCAGGAAGTCAGCAACAGGGTGAGAACGATAAAGGGTATTTTTCATGGTCAGAACAGTCGATCAAATCGGAGGTCGGGCAGCCAGGAATCAGTGCTGCAGTCCTTGAAGGTGCCTTCTCCCTGTAGACCTATATATCTTTTCAAGGAGAATAAACCTTCGAATTTGGATCACTACATTCGCAACCATGCCAACGCCCACTCGAAAGTGCTGATGATAAAGAAGGGAAAGTCCAAATCTATCCTGAACGCCATTTCGAGAGGGGATAATGCCAGCTACTTTCCCAGAGGTACTTCCTCCATCGAGGTGCCTGCTTACACTATTTAAACATCATACTCGAAAGAGCCTTCCTTCTGCAAGAAGGGCTCTGACAGGCAGACCAGCAAGGAGAACCAAGAAGGGTCCTCCTGCATGAAAAGCATGAAAATGACCATGGACTATCTTGAGTGTAGCTCCATCGAAAAGGTCAACGACAGTTCCTTCATGAGCGATGTGGGCCGACAAGAGCTCATGGGCCGCCTTCAGAATAGGAACAGCACAAAAGAGCAGAAGGAAGGGGAGGGCAGAGGGCAGAGGGAAGAAGAGTGTCGGGTGGATACCTTGGAGAGGGGGAAGAAGAAGTTCAAGCTGAGTAACAAGAAGATAAAGCAGATATTTCCCTGTGATTTTTTTTAGGGATGAGTAATATCCATCCATAGCCAACAACGGCACTAGAAGAATGAATATATTGCGATAAGAAGGGCACACTTGCGAATAGCTACCGAGCTGACAATCATTCCTTTTTGATGCTTCTTGTTGTTGTCTTTCTGCTGTGCCTGATCTTGACGGCCAGAGCCAAGATCGCCAGAACTAGACAGCAAAAGGTGCCGTTGCTGATCATCATCTTCCTCAGTCTCCTAAACCTCATCTGATAGGCCCCGGCTGCAGTCATACCCAACAAGGCCACCGTCAAAGGCCATCCCATCTTGCTATTCAGATAGTCAACTGCCCTCCTCTGAATAGTCATCTAGTGGATGGGGGCAGGAGACTGTTTATAGTCTTCCAATCTATACCACTACTCGTCCATTCTTCCATACTGAGCAGGAAGGACCTCTGCACTTTATAGAGGAAGCACCAGTTTCTCCACTGCCTCAGGAGTCAGGCTAAGGAGACCCTTTTTATTTGCAATATCAGAGACCTCTTTAGGCAAATCTTTGAGCATCTCTGGTAGCATCTCGGGACTAGGCTTGAGGACAGCAATTGACAGGAAGAACCCCACAATTTTGGTGATGTAGGGAAAGTAGACCAGGTCTCTGAAGATGTCGAGAAGAGAACGCTCCAGCAGAAGGGCCCTGAGCTTGGGACTGCATTTGCTGATGATTCCTAACTTACGAGGAAAGTACCTTATGCTCTGAAGATCCTCCACTTTCTGAACAGGAGCGCTCCTCCGGATAAGAGGGCGGTGAGGAGTGCTAGCATGCCTGCCAGTCCGAGGAGAGAGTGGAATGTTGCGAGAAGGGAAGCTAGGAAGACAACAGTGAGTGCGAGGTTGGGAGTGAGTCCCACCTGCGGATGGCTCATCGCGATATCAATATTATTATAGGGTAGGCATTCTGCGTCATCCTACCATATTCCATTATAAGAACATGGAGAGGTAATCCCTCCTGCCTGAAGGGCCAGCTGCTGACCAGCAAGACTCGGTTCGCATTCTGGAGTACATCTGTCTGCATTTAGAGCGCCCCGCAAGCCTCTTTCTCCCCGAAAATAGTAATCCAGGACTCACGTCCTTCAAAAAGATATACTTGAGCAATAGGAAATACTGGCCAAACTGCGGTAAAGACATCGTTCTATTATTTCTGTTCTGGGAAAGTGCCTCAACATTGAACCTTCCCAACTCGACCGTCGTTCGCCGATGTTCCTCGACCTTTCTCCCGAGCAGAGAAAGACCGACAAGTTCAGCCTAGCAAGCAACAAGAAGGCCTAGAATGATAGCCTTATCGAGTAACTGGAGCGTGAGCTATCTCTTAGGGAGAGCTAGCTGGAGTCTGCTTGCTAACAGAACAAGCAGGCTCAGGAGGAGTTGGTGGGGAAGAGGGATGCTCTAAGGAACCACCTCAACCAGGTCCATAGACAGATGAAGGAAATGATCAACCCTTCCAACAAATGCCAAATTAATCTGCCCTATAATGCCCTTTTTTGCCTGTCCTCCCAACCAAACAAAAAAACAGTGGACCTCGAGGATAGCACAAACAAATAAAACCAGGAGAGCTCCTCTCTCTCCAAAAATAACCTTCTTAGCAGCCAACAAATATTCAGACGAAGAGTCACCGGCATTCCTTCTGCTCCTGAACATAAAAATCCTGAACCGCTTCCTCCAGCTTGTCTACTCAAGGCAGGAGGACTTGTTCAGCAGTAGTTGAAAGCAGAGCTGAATCGACTGGTGGCTATTGTTGCTGCTCAGGACAGGGCCATCGAGAATACAGTAAGAGAGAAAGGGAACTACCTGAAGGGACAGACAATTCAGGCGATCAAGAAAAGGGGATAGGGCCACAGAGTGAATGCTGGGCAGTTGAGGGAGGCTTTGGAAGGGGTTGTAGAGAATACGGGCTTTGAGGAAAGGATGAGAGAGGAGGCTTTGCACTCAGAGCTATTGAGGGAGATAAACAGCAGGCAGGGTTGCCAGACTCTCACTACAATAAAGACGATAAAGGAGCTATGATGATGACCTTTCAGTTTGTGGCTCTGTGATATTGAATTGTATGGAGCATGATTGTATTTATTTTTACTGCGCTGATGCTAGTTTGGAAAAAGAGAGGATAGTAGTGTGAGTAGTAGCAAGATGGTGCATGATCAGAAGTTGTGGAAGTACTCCTTGAAATCCTAAAAGCTCATTTTGTTCTTGTAAACCTTGGCGTACTTGTAGCTGTTCTATATCTCGTTCAGGGTTATCTTCTTCCCTACTGCCTCGAACATTACCAGAATGTCCTCGGGCACCAGGTAGCCCTTCTTCTCCCGGTCCAGCTGATAAAACAGGTACAACAGCTCCTCCTCTATCTTCTCTGGCTGGGTCGCCTTCTGGTAAGCAGCCTAAAAGTCTGCCTTTGTGAGAGCATTGGGCAGGCAAGCAAGAGGTTTACCTTACCGGTATACAGCGGAGAAGACGTGCTTGAGTCGCTAAAGAGAGACCTCCTGCTCTTTCGAGAGGTACCCGAACATTTCCTTGACTTAATTATCTGACATTCTATTATAATGAGGAGTAACAGTTTCCTCCAATGTATGGAAGAAGGAAGGAAGTGGTATCTTTTGAGCAGATACTGGTGTATTGGATGGTATTGGTTATGCTATAATTTATAGCTATTCTTCGTTTATTTAAATGAACGACTACGAAATTTCCAAACTCAGAAAGGAGCTGCAACGAAAGCAGGACCAGCTCAAGGAAGAGCGGGAAGACCACCAGCACACCCAACAGCGACTTGTACAGTTGCAAGCAGTACCCCTACCACCATCTAGGAACGCGACCGCTTTTACTCAGAACTCCTTATCAACCGACAAACCATCGATAAAGTGGAAACACTCATGGCCCAAAAAATGAAAGAAGTCAAGTCCAAACTCTAGCAGTAAAATGCCGACTCTCTCAGAGAGCTCCAGGGTCTTAGGGATAAACTGGTCGAGTAACGGCTGTTGAGGTAAAGAATGGCCGAGGAGGGGAAAAATAAGGACACCGTAGTGTCTGAACTGTCTCTGAGGCTGAGAGAGATGAGCAGAAAGTACAAGGACCCCTCACTCCTGGTCAACGTCAAAGAGGTCGCTGACCAAGCTGCCGTCACCAACAATAACTTCTATAAGCTGACCGAAAAGTATAACCGCACCTGCAGCGATCTCGAAAATGTTTTAGCCGAAAATAAAATACTCAGAAAACTCCACGGAGTTCCTTAAAACTTTGGTTTCGACCTTGAGTAAATCAAAATAGCCGAAAAGCAGGAACTAGAGGACTACAAGGCTCAGTGCAGAAAGCTTGAGTCTGAGATTGAGGAGCTGGAGGAAGAGAGGACCCAGCTGAGATACCGTTTAAGGCAGTTCAGCACTTTATACTCCGGCAAAGGGGACCGTTACAGAGACATGACTGCCCAGCAACTCGACCTTCTGGATCAGTACGCCCTCAACCTCAAGGAAGGAAGGGTCTAACTCCCACAAATAGACAAGACGACCAAATAGATGGAGAGATAAATCATCAAGCTCAAGGGGCAGATATAGATTCTGCAGAACAAGACTCCTTCTCTTCCCATGAACAGTAAGCCCAGCACTGAGCAGTCAGACAGGATATCCTTGGATCTTTTCAGAAAGATGGAGGATCAGATCAGCAAACTGATTGCTCCTCTCAGAGAAGACATGAGCAAAATATCAGAGGGAGGAAGAGTACAATCTCAACAAAGAGAAGGAGTCGTCGTGATGGAAGGCCCTCAGTTTAGACCTCCCATGCCCCTTCCAATTTCCCACAACGACTGGTCACAGATTAAAGAAGGGTTTTCCTACATGTACAACTCCAAAATACCCATCGACATGAAGGGCGTTTAGGATGAGGGAGTTCTCAATATGGCAAGGACGAGGTATGAGCTGGCTGCGCTTCAACTTCAGAACATCGAAAGTCTCAAACTGCTAAAGTAAAAACAGACAGTGGAGGATAAACTGCTCAAGGAAGTGGCCGATTTGAAGGATAAATACGTGAGGTGCCTGAGAGTTCAAGACAAGCTTTTCCTTCAGCACTTCAAAGAGAAGGACGAAAAAGAAAGTCGGCTGCATCAGCTGTAAGTTGAGAAGAACACCTTGATAGCCTAAAAGGCAGCACTGGAGGCAACTAATGATACCCTCACAACATCATTCAAAGCTCTCAGCACCCACACCGAAGTTGAGAAAAGATGCTCTTAACTCACTTCTAGACTTGCACTGTCTGAAGCCGAATTCATGAAGACCAGTAGGATATGTGCTGTTCTGAAGGAGGAGCATTTGTTGCTGAGGAGGTCCTACTCTGAGCTGGAGGGCAAGTGGGCTGAAAGAGAATGCACTCTCAAGGAGAAGCTGGCATACGCTAAGAAGAGCGAAAAGGAGATGTGCTTCTTTGCCAACAAAATTCTGGAAGAGGGAAGAGACTCCGTTAGTCGGGAGGTTCATTCGGCTGTGGTCAGCAAACTCCAGACTCTAACAGACAAGGGCATGAGCACAGCTCTGAGGGAAAATGAGCTACGGCTGAAGATAAACCAGATGGAGAATATTGACAGGGAACTGCACCTGAAGGATGATGTGATATAGAACCTCAGGGACGACAACTTTGACACTCTCCTCGAGCTGGAAATAGCCAAGAGCCGACTGTAGGCCACCGATGCCGACTACAGGGCCTTTCAGGATGTTTTCCGGCGCCTGGTGTCCTTTATCAACCACCACAACGTATCTCTCATGACTTACTTCAAAAAATTTGACAAGGACGGCAGCGGGTAGCTATCCAAAGACGAGTTCATATCTGCCATCAGGGCCCTCGGCTTTGATGTTTCCAACAACTAATTTGACCTCCTTTTCAACGAGTTTGACCTGGACGGCAGCCACTCAGTCACCTACCGGTAATTCCTCAGAAAAATGCGTCGAAGTGGTGTATTGACTCGCAACAAAGAAGAAGAGGGACTATTCCGACTGTTCAAGGCTATCAAACAGGCCAATATTTCAGTAAGAAAGGCCTTCCAAATGATAGATGTCGATGGCTCCAATGAAGTCACCAAACCCGAGATGGAGAGTGCGTTCCGTAAGCTGGGAATCGACATTTCTGCTTCGACCATAGACTACATCTTCAAGCTTTGCGACGACGACATGAGTGGTTCTATCAGCTGCGGGGAGTTCCAGAAACTGTTTGACAGCCTGATCCGTGAAAGCATTATTGAGGAGAAGGAAATATTTACTCCTTAGCTTGACTGGAAGCTTAGTTTTGTCATAAAGATGGAAGAGGTTTCTGAAAAATACCACCAAGGAGGCCTCAAGTAGATTTTCAACTCCCTGGACACCGATGGCTCACAAGCCATCACCCTTCCCGAACTTAATGACTTCTTCAAAAAAGTTGGCATAGAAATCCCACGAAAAGAGTCACTCGAGTTGTTCGAGTTCCTGGACAGGCACAGAGATGGAAAGGTGGAATACTTCTAGTTCCTGAAGATATTGGAGGAAGCCAGGCAGTAAAAGAAGAGAGTTGACAGAATGAGGTACATCAAGGCACGAACTGAGGAGCTGAGAAGGGAGAGCAGAGAGAATCAAGTTGGTGAAAAAAGCATGGCTTCAGAAGAAAAGACTCTCAATGTGAGGCTTTTGTCGATGGAAAGCAAGCACGGTTCTCTTTTAAAGAAAAATGAAAAACTGATAAAATCTTTAGCAGCCAAGGAGCAAGAACTGAATGAGTTGAAGAAGGAAGCATAAGAACTGGAGAAAAACGTTGACCAGATCAGGAGTGAATACTACAAGGAAAAGGAAAGCACAATAAGGCTACAGGATCAGCTAGGAACCCGTATTTCAACTTAAGAGTCGAGGACGCTAAACCAGAAGCAGAGGGCACTGGAGGTCCAAAGCGAGCAAACAGGAAACGATTTGGTCCTATACAAGCAGCTGTACTAGGACCTTTCTACGAAGAACAGGTACGAGGAGATGAGGTTGGGTAAGATCCAGTCTGAGGTCGAAAAGTACTATGAGATAGTAAAGGAGCTCCAGGGAGAAAGTGACTCCAATGCTCAGCTCGCCAAGAAGGTCTATGAGCTTGAATTGAGTAAGAGAAATGAAGAGTTGACGAACAAGAAGTATGAGCAAGCTATTGAGGAGGTTCGTGTTCTTCAGGTTGAGAACAGAAGGGCAACCGATGAGGCTGCTGAGAAGGAGAGGGAAATCATCAAGACCCACATGTTTTTGCAAGACAAGACCAACCTTCTGCAGAGCAACATCGATCAGCTGCAGCTACAGATTCTACCTACTCTAAACCCTCACAAAGTCAATGATATCCTTCACAAGATCAGAGACATCGCCCAGAGCAAGACTCAACTTGAGAAGGAACATAAATAATTGCAAGAAGTCAACTTCAACCTGCAAGTGAGAAATGACTACCTCTAGCATCAGAAGGCAGCCATCGAGGAGCTAGAGCTGAAGTTGAGGAGAAACTATACCGACGAAGCTTCCCTGACCATCATGGACCTTACTAAAAAGTTGACTGACTATCGAATGAACGAGCTGAGGGCCAAAAGGGAAAGCTCTCTTTTGAAGGAAAAGTAGTAGTATTACCTTAGAGTCAGCCACGCTCAGACCTAGAACGTCAAGTAACTATAAACTGAGTTGGCCAACTGGGATCTCAAGTTCGGACAGCGGGAATAATTCTGGAAGAAGAGGATAGCTGAACAGATGAAGCTGATGTAGGATCTGCAGAAAGAAGTCCATTCCTCAAAGCAGGAGCAGAGAAACGCATAGGCCTTTTTCAGAGAGGAGGTGAAGCATCAGCAGGCAGTAGAGGACAAGTTCGATTCCCTTCCCTCAGAAAAACAGCAACGCTTGGCCCCATTCGTCAGCAGGAGGGATCCATAAAGCGACTCAGCAAGCCTCTAGCTTAAGGCCACTGTGCAAGAGCTGAGGAGCGAACTCGCTGACAAGGAGAAGGAACTGTATCAATTGAAAATGAGCTTTAAGGAACTAGTTCCTGAGGCCAAACTTGCCGACTTCGCGGGTCAGATGAGTGCCTCAACCACCAACTTCCTGATGCAAACAGAGCTGACCACTAGCCAGCTCAGGAACAACGCCCGCAGGTTTATCAGCAATCAGAAGGACCAAGAGCAATACTTTAAAGATGAGGCTCTAAAACTCAACCAGGCTGCCCAACAATCTATCGATACCCTTCAGAGAATAATCGATGATAAAAATTAACAACTCAGACGCAAAGACCATCTGATTGAGTCGCTGAGAAAGGAGTTCCTGAAGGCGAAGGAAGAGGACAGCAACGAGATTCAGGTGCTGCACCAGTAGCTGAGATAGCTGAGAACAAAGGCCCAGGTAGGCACTGTCAATGAACTAATGAGCAGGCCGACCAGCAAAAACTTTTATGGTGGAGGAAGGTCAGAATAGACAGTATAATTGAGGGCTCAGTTGGCTCGTAAAGAAGAAGAGCATCGACTTCTACTTGACAAGTATGACCGTCTCTTCATAAGTAATTTTTTATATATTTAGGCAAGGACAAGAAATCACACGAGCAGACTGCTGCCGGCCAGAGAATACTTGAGAGGAAAATGGAGGAGGTGCAGGCTGGAAGGGAGGCGGAACGCCAGAAGTACATTCAGAACGAATAACGGTTGACACTCAAAATAAAAAACTTGGAGAAACTGTCTAAGGAGAAGGACATCAAGCTGGCTAAGCTGCAGAAGACTCTCATAGATCTAAAGAATATGGCAATAAGCTAGGCGAGCAAGCCTGAGTCGAACGAGGTGGAGGAGCAGCTAAAGGAGGCGATATTAGGCCTGACGAAGGGCAAGACCCCCAACGACAGCAAGATGGAGGTGACAATGCAGAAGAGCTTGCAGATGGTGCAGGAACTGAGCAAGCGTAATCGGGATCTAGAGGGTGAGTTGAGAAGAATGCGAGAGGACAAGATGGGCAAGACTGCCTTCAAGAAGTGATTGATGGAGCCTACACTATTAAGACAGAATTTAAGGATAGTAGTGAGCATAATCAATAGATATATAGTATGGGACAAGAGCCACCAAAGCAAGAGCCTGGACCCCCTCCCAAAACCCTCAAAGGTAGTCATTTTATGAGCCAGAGCAGGTGAAGGACTATACGAAGGAGATCAACGGCATGCGCAGGGAATACCAACGTGAGAAGATGAAGCTGGAGTACCAAGGTAAGACCCTCCAGAAGGACCTCAAGAAGAAGATCGAGAAGAAGGAGCCACCAGTAAGCATCTAATTAGTCAGCAAACCCAGAAGATGGTCGCCCAACAGATCCTCAAGAACAACCAAATGGTGGCCAAGTACGACAAGCTGGACGCCCAGCTGCAGAACGTCACATTCTAGTACCTGTGTTGTAAAGCAGACTGCAGCAGATGTGCGTCAACGAGTCGATGCAGAACGTGATGTCGGGGATGGCGAAAATCATGGGTGGGGCCAACCAGAAGATGAAGAACCAAAACTATCAGGAAACAATGAAGAGGTTCATGACAGAAAAGGAGCGAATGAACGTCATGAATGAGTACGTGCAGGACATCATGGAGGGCGACGAGGAGTAAATTTAGGATGATGATGTTGATAAACTCATTGGCGACATGACTCAGGAGGCTGTGGCCAAGCAGAAGAAAAAGATAGAGACCGACCTCGGCCTTTACTAGGAAAATCTCAATGATATCTGAACGGACCGATCATTCATTATATTCTTTGTTAATTTGTACTTATTCTTGAATAGTGCGACTGTGCTATTTATTGCGCTATGGAGGCCTTATAAATGACATAGACTCATTTGGCAGTTCTGAGCAGCGAAAAGCTCAACTGAGGAGACAGCATATGTAAGGAATAGGTATGAATGTATAAAGGTGCATATCAGAGAAAGTAGGGCATAAGGTTGCGGTAATGTTTGCTGTTGGCGCTCTCCTCCACAGTGTCAAAAATTATGAAGTTCCTTTCTCCGTGCTCGTCCAGGCCCAGAATGGCCGCCTTGTTGCCCATCCTGTAGCAGTAGTTGGGAGCAGACCACAGAGTCACCAGCTGCTCGTTGAACCAGTATATGTATCCTTCCTGCACCAACTGATGAGCCCGCACAATAAGGTTCACCTCGTTCAGCAAGTTGAACTGGTCTACTACTTTTGCACCAAAAATCCATCCTGCTCCTCTCGAGTTCCTTCTCCAAGCCTCTATGTTCTCGGGATCCGACCACATCAGGTCAGCCAGTGGTCCTTCGTGAGGAATCTCCTGCTTCCTGTCCAAGAGTCGCATCTGGTCAATGGTTGGAAGGTCAGGAGAAAGGCCTCCGTGGACGCAAAGAGTGTTACCGTTGACGACAGCCCCCAAAGGCAGGAAGTCAAAGGCCTCATAGAAGTACTTCCAGCAGTTGGAATTTCCATACTTTTTGTTGATTTAATCTAGAAAGCCGTACATCATTGTGACGTTTCTGCTTTCGTGGTTGCCTCTCAATAGGTAGATTCTGCTAGGGTGGAGTACCTTCAGGCAGAAGAGAAGAGTTATGGTCTCGACAGAGTGATATCCTCTGTCGACGAAGTCCCCGATCATGACAAACTTGGATGCGGGGACTCCTCCTCCCTTCTCCAACAGGTTTTTGACGTCGAAGAACTGTCCGTGGACATCTCCTGCAAGGTAGACGGGCGCATCTACTGAGACGATGTTGCTTTACTCTGCGAGGATGGCCTTGACTTGGTTGCAGAGGGAGCGGACTGCTGACTCTGTGATGGGCTTGCAGTTGAGGGCCGACTAGTACCACTGCTCTACACTCATAACTAACTATCAATTACAAATCGTCTCAAATTATTAACCTGCAAGCTGCTCCACAGCAATACAGTTGTTTGGAATAGATATGAAGATATGAACTGGATGCATATGAACTATAAAGATACCGAGTATCATCTGGAGTTCAGCTGCTCAAGCATAGGCTGGTAAAAGGAACTGTTCCTCAGCTCAACCAGCAGCTCACCCACCTTGTCAACATTCTCCTCTCGAGCTAGCTCACCAATAGCGCATATCTCCCTCAATAGACCCTTCAGATAGACCTCCAGCCGTTCCTCGCTGGCACCCTTTTCGTACCTCTTCAGTAAACCATCCTTCGGGTTCACTCTTGCCAAAAACTCATTTTGTAGTCTGATGAAGGGTGAGAAATCCAGCTCGCACAGACTACGGATGAGAGTAAGTCTTTTCAGAACGATGTCGTTGGAGGTTTCGTCGTCTTGGTAATTGCACAAGTACTGATTCTGAGGAGAGCCACCTCCATCGCCTCTTCGATGACCGGAGTCTCCATGTGCACTTTCTTAGTCAACATCTGCAGGAGGTTGAAACTCTCAAGTCTGAGGTTCTTTCCCTCATCTTTTGTCTCCTTGCATAGTCCGTAATCGATGATGGAGATCAGGGAGTCATTAATCTTCGCGTTGCAGAAACACCGGTGCCAGAATTGCTGGTCGTGTGTGCAGTTTCTAATGCCTCTGCTGAAGGACTGCCCGACTGCTGTCACTGATTTGACAGCCCCCTCCCTCACACTCACTTTTTCGTCTCCCAGTAGTCGCACTGCATTTACAGATACTTACCTACAGCACCCAAAAATCTCTAAACGAGCTCTTACTTTACTTCCTTTTAGCTTTCGAGAGCAAACCTCAGGGAGGAGGCGACCACGAGTCGTCGGCTAGGAGATTTGGACTCTGCATTGCTGACTACTCTTGAGGCTGCTTCTGCAGACAGGAGGGCAGCTCTGCCTACACACTCAGCAATGATGTAGTAATTGCTTTAGGCGTCCATCTTCTGTTCACTCCTTGCGAATAGCCACTCAATGAGTTATCCTAGTATAGAGAAAGGCTTATGCGTGAATCCCAGCATTTCTCTTAGCATAACCAAGCTGAGATAGATATCTTTCTATGTGCATGCCTTTTTGAGGAAATTAGGCAGCAGCTGATCAGGGGTCTTGGCTAGAACGTTGCCTATGGCCGAACACACGTCTTTTTTGGCCTCCTCTGATTTGAACTCATTGAGATACTTGTAGAGAGCAGGAAGGGTCTGTTAGCTACCCACGTAACCAAGAGCACCCACCATCACTCTTCCCCAGGCATCTTCTCCTACCTCTTTGGCGATACTCCTTTCATCTAGATGAATGGCTCCGAGCGTTTGACTCACCTTTTTGGCTTTTTCCTGGTCCAATTTCTTCAGAATGGACAGACAAGTTTGTAAGTCAATTACTTTATTGTTGATCAGAATGACAATGTAGTCACTTTCTGTTGATTTCACCATCAGCTAGGCGTAGGGCTTCAACAACTTAGGCTGGTTGCGGGCAATGTGCCTCACAAAAGAAGGAATCCTGCCCTCTCCCATCAACAACTTTGACTTTTCGAGCAGATCTTGCATGAGCTTGGCTTAGCACATCTGGCCCAATACTGATAGCAGTCTGTCGATCGTTTCTATGACTCTCTGATTGAGCTCGTAATTGCTGCTCCCTAGACTTTCAGCCGCCTGTCTCACCACTCCCTCGACAGCCTGAATCCCATCTTTTCCGAGGGTCTGTTCCCTGAATTTTGATAGAGTGACCACAATGTACACTTTTTCCACTTCTATCTTGAGTTTGTGAGCCAGTAGATCCAGACAGGCAGACAGGTCGGCATTTTTGATGAAATAATGCTCCAAAATAACTCCTAAGCACTTGCAGGTGGCTACCTTTAGGGTCTTGTCACTGTCTAATTCCTTGAGTCTTGCTCTTACTAGCTACACTACTCTATCTAGCCTTTGGCCCTTGAGGTCCTGAGGGAACAGCTAAAGGAACCTGCGGATCGTGTTGAGGGCGATTGTCTGGATGCGAGTAGGAGAATTATTGCTGAGGCATTGTATACAGTAGTCGTAGATCGATTCATAGCTTTTAAAGAGGTACTGTCCGGAGAGGAGCTCTCTCAGGCTATGGAGAAGGCTGGCTCTGCATTCAGGAATGGCTGTTCTCTTGAGCTCCTGCTGGATAAATGAAACGAGAGAGAAGGTCTCTTCTTCGTTGTTGAGAAGGTGGTGGTTGTAAATCTGAACAAGCTTGAGAAGAATCTTAGAAGCTTCAGTCTTTAGCTGATCGGTAAATTTTGTGTTATTCAAAATGATTCTGACTCTTGATGATATTTCCTTTATAATGCGGTCAGCAATCTCTTTGGCTGAAGACTTGACCCTCTGCAGGCTCATCTCTTCGATTGCCAACTCATCAGAGGTGAAGGCTCTGTCGATTGAGATCAACTCCACCAGAGTGTTAAAGGTGAAAAATGCCATTTCACTGACCATGGTATGCTCTTCAACCAACTTAGCTCCAATGTCCTGAATGAGCTCTCCCTCCTCAAGACTTTATAGAAAGGCTTTGTCGTACTTCGTAAGGAAGGAGATATAGTAGAGGATGGCCCTTCTGACCTTCCAGCACTTCTCATCAGCCTCAGCCTGCTAGTAGTACCCATCATAGTCTTCGTCATAGCCTTCCTCTTGCATCTATTCGCCAGCATAGCTCATCATTCCCTCAACGTTGAACTCCAAGAGCTCCTTCAAAAAGGCACAGTACGGGCTCCGCTGTCCTGTAAGTTCGTCTCTCAGCTCTCTGCTAAATGTTCTGACCACAAAAGATAGGCCAGTCAATGCGGCATCTAAGATGTCACAAATGACCTCTATTTGGTCGATGTCTTCACTTCCCTTGAAGGCGTTAACCGTGTTCAGCAGCAAGTGAGCCACCTCTTTAGCCCAGTACCTTAGTTCAATGTTGTGGCTTTTCAGGATTTGGGATAGGCAAAGAAGTCCGTTTCTGGTGTGTTTGAGCCCTTCTGAAGACTGAACCCCATGATTTCTGCCGATAAACCTCAAAAGTCCCCAATCTTTATCGTTGAGGGCAACCTCGACCAGCTCTCTTTCCAAAATAAGTGCCAATTTCCCCATGCAGCTTTCTGATTTTTTAATTATTTCCAGTTTATTTTTTGTTTGTACATTTCTGAGCAGGTAGATAAGGATCCCTTTGCGATCGTAGGGAAGCCTTGCAGCCACATTGGGCCATTTCCTGAGAAACTATGTGATGATGTTGATGAGGATGACCTCCAGCTCCATCTTTCTATCCTGGTTTTGGAGAAGCAGTTGGACTGACTTTAAAAAGAGGTTTCCCAGTTTATCTCCGTACTACTAGGGGGCCTGGTGAATGACGGTGGCAGCACATGCTCCATAGCGTTCTCTTTTCTTCTCAGACTCCTAGAGGTGGGTAATGTGCTGAAGGATTTTTTGGTAGATGAGTTAGACCTGTTAACTGGGGAGTCTAGGGACTATTTAAGCGAGGTATTTGATGGCTTCAGACTGAACAGTATCATTTTCTGACTCGATTTGTTTCATGAAGGCCTCCCTGATTTCATTTGCCGTTTGAGGGTTGCCTTAGAGGTCGATTTCCTTGCTGATGATGAGTTCGGAGATCCTCTTTGCTGCCATTTCCATGTTGTCTGGGTCGTAGTGCCCCATCTCGTCGATCAATTCTTTGACCTTTTCCTGACCTAACTTTGCCATAGGTGCCTCTTTTATATAATATATCCACAGACGCCATCGTCCTATAATTAACACTCTCTATAATATCAGAAGAAACAATTGACACTCAGAAGACCTCTTGTATTAAGGAGGAACAACAGGAGGAATTGATGAGCTGATAAACTTTATTGTTATTTATGAGAGCCAGTATCCTTCTCCTCGTCTTAATGATTATGGCCCCTCTCCAAGCCACTCTCCTCACCTACATCGTCTAAAAGGAGGTCGACCAAGCAGATACATTCGTATAGCTGATAGCTAAAATCCAAGTCGACGGCCCTTCTCTCGAATCTTCCATCCATACATCTCAGCAGCTGATCGACAATCTCCGAAAGATAGTCACTGAGGACTGCCAGAAGCACTCTAAGAAAGGGCAAGCCAGCAAATGCAAGGACATTCTGGAGGACAGCAAATTTTAAGTGGAGCCCAAGTATCATCTCGTCAGAAAGGTACCCACCTTCACCCGTACAATCCTCCCCACTCAGTTTTCATTCTCACCAACGAACTCACTATTCGCATCCACCAGCTCTCCAGACTGGGAAAGGTCGTCGACTCCATTGTATAGGAGGGTGAAGGCCTTATCACTCTCCAGTAGCTGACCTGGAAGACATAAGACGTATTTAGAGCTTAAGCAAGGAAATTGACCCAGAAGTAGTCACTCTCAGAGACGGACTCGCCGAGGGCAAGCAGCTTTGTAAGAAAATAGGTAAAACTCTTCAAGAAGTGACTGATGTGGAGGAACTAAAGGCTCCTGAGGAAGAGGAAGAAGGAGAGGATAATGGCAAGGACCCCGATCTGACTGAGCCTGAGGTCGAAAAGGTAATATTCAAATTCAGGGTGCTCTGCGAAGACAAGCCAGGCAAAAAGAAAGAGAAAGCAAAGAGTCAATGATAAAATATTACTCAGAGGTATTATTGGCGGTGTATTAGAGGAGATGTGTGATCATCAGCACTCAGAAGCCTTGATAATGATGGTTTTAGTCAGGAGATAGGACTCAATGCCCTCTGCTCCCAAGTCCTTCCCGATTCCTGAGTCCTTATAGCCACCGAAAGGAGTAGATCCTTCAGTGTAGTCATAGCAATTGACGTACACAGTTCCTGCCTGCAGTCTCTTGCCAAACTTGATCGCCTTGTCGAGGCTCTTGGTCACCACTCCAGCTCCCAAACCGAAAGGCAAAGCGTTGGCCCTTTAAATCACGTCTTCATCTTCGCTCCATTTTAAAATGCTCATCACAGGTCCAAATATCTCCTCTCTTGCAATTTTCATGGAGTCCTTGACATCAACAAACACAGTCGGTCTGATGAAGTAACCCTTTTCTCCCCAGCGAGTTCCTCCAGCAACTACCTTGGCCCCTTCCTTCTTTCCCTCTTCAATATAGTAAAGGACTCTTTCAAATTGTTCCTTGCTGACGATCGCTCCCTGAACTGTCTCTTTGTCCTGAGGATCTCCGACCTTCATTCCTTCTGCGTATTTTATGCAGCCCTCGACGACCTTGTCATATATGGACTAGTGGACATAAGTCCTCGATCCAGCTACACAACTCTGCCCACAGTTTCCGAAGAGGATGCAGGCCTGCTGAACAGCAAAATCGATGTCAGCATCTCCACAGATGATGTTGGCTGACTTTCCTCCGAGTTCCAGAGTAAGAGGCTTGAGGTTGTGCTTGTGAGCAGTTCGCATTATGATATAGCCTACTTCCGTTGACCCTGTGAAAGAGACCTTGTTGATGCCTTTGTGGGTGGAGACAAAGGATCCTGTCTCTCCAAAACCAGTCACGATGTTGAGTACACCAGCAGGTAGTCCAGCCTGTTTGAAGAGCTAAGCTAGCATGAGAGCTGTGAAGGGGGTCTGCTCTGCTGGCTTGAGGACAATGGTGCATCCTGCAGCCAGAGCAGGGGCAACTTTCCAGGCCATCATCAGTAAAGGGTAGTTCCAGGGTATTATCTGCCCCACAACGCCTACTGGCTCCTTGATGGTCATACCCACATGCGGATGGAAGAGCTGAAGAGTATCTCCTTTGATCTTGTCTGCCTGTCCTGCGAAGTACCGGTACATATAGGCAGTGAAGGGAATATCTTCGTTCAGGCTGAGCGATATAGGCTTTCCGTTGTCTAAACTCTAGTAGTAGGCCAGCCACTAGGCATTTTGCTCTATCAGGTCTGCCAGCTTGTACAGGATCCTTCCCTTATCATGAGCATCTGTTTGTTTCCAGACTCCATCAAAGGCCTTCCGTGCAGCATCGACTGCCCTGTCGACATCTGCTTCTGATGCTGCTACAGCCTTTGCGAATACTTTTTCGGTGGAGGGATCGATAACGTCGAAGGGTTTTCCTCCCTGTGACTCAACGAACTCTCCGTTGATGAAGAGCTTGCCCTCAACAGCTTGTAATTTTTCTGGGAACTGTGTCATATGATATGTTATTGATATTAGGACAAATCTACCTCAACCTTTCATTTATCGATCTACATAGCCATATCATAGTTTAAATGTGGAGCAAAAGATTAGCGACACCCTTGCTGTTCCTAGCCAGGCCTCCTCCTCAGCGCTGGCTCTTTAAGTACCTTCCTATACACTCAGATAGGTGGTGTCTTTGCAGAGCAGAACCATGGGCCTTCCCTGTCTGTCGGCCTTAAGAGTATTCAACTTAGGAGAGATATGCGAGAGCAGTGCCGAGGAGAGCTAGCTGATCTCCTTAGGCGGCCTTACCAATCTGATCCAAGGTACTATTCTTGAAGGAACAAGAGTATGTTCCCACATTCCAAGTCACTCTCAGATTATCCAGCATTGACCCGTCTCGGAATTGGCCTAATACCGCAGCGACTTCCTCATTCATGATCCCATCAATACTAACCATGACCCCATCCATACTAACCTCTAATTAGCAAGATCAACTGCCTATCACAACTTTGCCTTTAGGTTCCAGTCAGGGATCAGACTGCTGAGCTGCTGTACGTACTTTCCCATGGCCTTCTCCTTACTCATCTTGGCGCATTGCTTCCAGGCCTCCCACTTCATTCGTTCAGCCACCTTTAATCGAGAAGGGGCCTTGCTGTTGTTGTCACCTTCCGTGGCCTGCTTGAACAATCCGTAAAACTCCAGCTTCTGCTGGTTGGTCAACTCCTTCTGTCCATTCTGAGCTGCGTGAGGGAGAGGTACGTTTGGAGGGCATATTTTTGATGTAAGCCAGAGCCTGCTGGAAATTTTGCTGCATGATAAAATATATCAATCAGAACAGGTAGATGGCCTGCTGATGCCTGTTCTCCTGGTCAGACGTACTGTACTGGCTCTTTGGCACATTGCCATCCCCAACACTTCCCTTTCTACCTGGTATCCCTTCCTTGCCGTCAGTCAGTCCTTTGATGCTTTGCTTTCTGCTCATCCCTTTCTTGAACTATCTGAATTATTGGCTTATCTCTTGCCAGTGGTTATCCTTCATCGCCTTCTTTAGCCTGTCCTGATATTGTTTTTCCATTTGATCTAAGGCTCTGCTGAACTACCTCTCCATTTTGCTCCTTTTTTATTAAAACTAGCTTTTGATAAATTCTTTCTCCAGGGCCACTTCTTCCTCGATGCTGGTCCTGTATTAGTCTATCAGTCCTTCCTGGTTGCTGACCATTTCCTTCAGTCTGGCTATCTCTTGCTCTAGCTGCGAGTTGAGCCTGTTAACTTAGCAGACATCCGAAGTGCTTTGCTCTAACTCCTCCTTCAAACTTTAATAGATGGCCTCCATTGAAGATTGCTTCTCCTCTAAACATCCACACTTCTCCTCCAAACACTCATATTTCTTCTGTAGACTGCTATAACGATCCTCAAGTTAAGCATGCGCCTTCTCAAGTGTTTGATGCTCCTGCTGGAGAGTGGAATACCTTTGCTCAAGAGAGTTAACCTTTGATGCCAGGTGCTGGTGAGCCTCGTAGTGCATTTATAGAGTGTTAAGGGTGTGGGAGTATTGCGAGTGTTGCTGCTGACTGGAGCTCAGAATGTTGCTGATTTCTTGATCGATCCTGCTCAATCTAGCTGCCCTTCTGAGGCGTTCTTCTTGCTCCTTGGGCGACAGCAGTTCCATTTTAATATTAAATTATATAGCCACAAGTCTACTGCTTCTCTCTTCATATTTATTTATAATGAGACAGCTCCCGACACCCAATACCCCATCGCATCCTCCCCTCCCCTCTCCTAGAAATATCGGCTCTCCCTCCTCTAAGCAAACAATTTCCCGTCTCTCACGATAGCCGCACCTCGCCAGAACCTCTTCCAACTCGGTTCTCTCCCGAAAACAACTTTCGACCTCCAAATCCAGCAAGCAGCACTAGATAGAGAGTAAGCTGAGGTATGCCAGATCTCCCAAGAACGAGCCCGTATAGACCAGCTTCTGTAACAGTTAGACGAATCCCCAAAGTGCTATGCTGGGCCTTCCCTTCGAGGACAGCACATAGACTATCCAAAGAGTTATGCACTACTCTCGATAAAAAAACAATAGAGGGCGTCGATTAGGTTGTTAGCTCAGAGGGTCTGTCGAGAAAGCTTCAGATGTGCTCAGTGGAGCCTCTAGATAGCTGAAAAAATCACGTGCAGACAGAGGCAGTGAGGATTATTACCTGTACTGGAAAAGCAAGGCTCACGAGTATCTATAGACAAACATGAAGCTGATGGAGGACAACAGGAAGCTCACCCGCTAGAACGAATAGCTGAGAGAACAACTTCAGTCAGCTGCCAAGAAAAATCATCCAGTAGCAGACATTCCCAAGGCCGTGAGGGATGATGAGTCAGTAAACTAGCTCAGGAGGCTCAGCAAACATTACTTGGGCAAGATTGAGGCCATGGAGAAGGAGCTTAAGAAAAAGGAGGTTGTTATTGTCTCCTACCAGCAAAAATTGACGGAGCTCACCAGGCAGCTGTCGGGAGATGCAGAAAGGGTCAAATTACTTGGAAAAATGAGATAGGACATCGAGAGACTTTAAAATAAGCTCAGGTAAAAAAATCAGGAAAACATCAAGAATGGCAGCATGGAGAAGAGCCAAAGTAATCCGTACCTCAGTCCTGCTAAATTGCTAGCGGTGAGCCCTCAGAGTTCGACGGTCTCCCGACCTTTTCCTCCCTGATTTTTGTTGGCTAGTTATATTCTAAATACTTCTAGGGAAGAATGCGCAAACAGGGAAAAGATTCATTTTTGAGGGAAAAGCATGTCAGGCAGCTCCTTGAATAACTGACTAAAAGGGACATGGAGTCGACTGAGACAAAAATAAGCCAACTGAACAGCCAACAAAAGCACTCGCGCCTGCATCAGCTTCCCCTCACCGACAGATACAGTCACTCAAAAATAAACAAAGTCAGCAGCAAATAGAATACTATAATTGCAAGGGGGTCAATCGGAAAGAACAGCATCAGAAAGGCTACTACAATAAACAACTCTCCATCATCGAGATGGGTCAACCAGAGCTAAATAATTCATCTTGAGCAAAAGAAGAGCCATCAATCGACTTGTCACTTGCCTTATATCGAGACAAAACGGTTAAAGAAGAGGAGCGGTGAGAGGAGAAGCAAGAAGAGGAGATAGACTAGTGAGCTGAGGAGGGTGGATAGCAGGTCAACTGGTTTGACAGTAATCGAGGAAGAGACAGCAACCCCCGCTCGTCATTAGGCATTCGGGATGACATTTGGCAAATTGCAGAAGCAGTTATCTTCATTTATTTGAGCTCCTCTGTGTTACAGCCATAGGATAGAGTATTTGCGATCCATTCATATTGTATAATTAATTCTTAGAGATGAACATTTAGGACAAGATTGACGACCACCCCATAACTTCCGGCTAGGAACTCAAGGACGACACTCTCCTCTCCCAGGCCAGAAATCAGTTCATCAAAAAGGTGTACTCCATCCTCGGAATACAACTCACGGTCACCACTGCCTTCGTCATCTTCAACATGAATAGCCCAGCATTCGCCCAGTTTCAGCTCTAGAACCAGGCTGTCTTCTGGGTGGCTCTGGCAGTTTCCTTGGTCTCTCTAATCGTCCTCATTTGTGTGTCTGGAATGGCAACCAAGTCACCCTGGAATGTGCTTCTGCTTTCCCTCTTTACCCTGGCAGAGTCATACATGGTCTCAATGATCTGCTCATTCTACACTCCTGAAAGCGTCCTGAATGCAGCAATTGCAACCCTCGGTGCAACAATCGGTCTGACTCTCTACGCAGTGAAAACCAAGACAGACTTCTCAGACTCTTATTCCAAGTGTTATGGTACTCCTTAAATTACATAGGCTTCCTCTGGTCATTCCTCTTTGTATCGATGTTTTTAATAGTTCTGAACCTTTTCTTCATCCAAAGCTAGGGCCTCGGCATCCTCATCGCAGTTGCTTTTTCGGCCCTCTACGCCTTTTACCTGATAATTGATACGCAGCTGATAATGGGAGGCCGCAGGAACGAGCTGACTCTTGACAACTACATCCTGGGAGCAATGCTCCTGTATATCGACATCATCCAGCTCTTCCTCAACCTGTTGCGCATCCTCGGCTAAAGAAACTGACTGACTTCCTGATTGATACACATCCTTAGCTGAATGCATTCTATACGTTATTCCTTTACCTGTCCATAGTTCCTATGCAGGGAAAGAAGATGTATATAAACCTATAAACTGTCAATGGATTCGAATAACTAGCAATCCCGACATGAGCTGGCCCCACACTTCACCAAAAAGATAGCCATGACCTTCAACACATAGCAAGGCTGGCAAAGGCTTGTCAAGGATATCGTGAGGCCTCCCCGATCGATCTACGCTGATGCAGACCTAGGTACTCCCCACCCACATACAGGCTCCTCTTCTTTTGTCCTAAATCAAACTCGCTACCACAGAATAGACATGGATGTCAAGCATTAAACCAAAAAGATATCAGTGACCCTCTACAAACCAGAAGTCTCCTCACATTGGCTTATCCTCTATCTCCATGGAAACTCAGCCTCCAGGTTCTAAGCCATCTCTCTCCTCCGACATCTCCCTTTCAAATTTAGCCTGGCTTGCTTTGATTTCATCGGATGCGGACTCAATGAGCAGGCAGACTCTATCAGCCTGGGACACCGTTAGTCAGATCAGGTATCCTCGGTGGTCAAGAAACTGTAAGAGAAAGGGTTCAGAGTAGCAGTCTGGGGAAGGAGCATGGGAGCAGCTACAGCTCTCAAGTACGGGAAGGCCCCAATTATAGTTGCCGACTCTTCTTTTACTGACTTCAAGGAGCTATGTAGATAGTTGGCTATCCACCATGCCCCCACCTGTATTCCCAAATGTCTCATCAGCTGTATTTTTCCTTGCTTTTTCGCCAAACTCAGGCAAGATGTTAAAGAAACAGGCAACTACGACATTGAAACTCTTAACATCTTAGAGGCAGTCGCCAAGATAAAGGATGACACATGTTTGATTTTCATGAGCGGGGATGCCGACAATCTGATCAACAGGAGCCACTCTGAGCTGCTTCATTCATCCTTTTCTGGCAAGCAGAAGCACTTGTAAATATTTCCAGGGTCCCACAATTCGAGGAGGCCGGCGATGGTCCTAGACAAGATAATGAGGCTGATCGGAGAGCTGGCAGAGGGAATAGAGAAGAAAGCTGAGATTACAACGCAGGTGAAGATTGAAGTGCATCATCATTAAGAATGATTTTTACTACTTTTAAGCAAACTATACAATGCCTAAAATTTAACTTCTATCTTTGTCGATTAGCCTTGCTATTTACATTCAGACAGATTGCTGAAGTTTCGATTATTGTAATTTTCTTCAGTTTGGACATATCTGTCAATATATTATGTGTGCTGATGAATAATATGAGTATAATTGATGATGGGCAATGAGATCAATACTTGAGGACGTCTCTACGCCTGTTGGGGAAGGGAGAGAAGGTCTTGCTATCGTTCTTTGAAGTCGGCTGGGATTGGAATATCTCCTCTATTCTCTTCTGAACATCAGCAGTCAACTTGGGAACAATCTATAAGCTCTTCACAATGTCCTTCAACTGCTCCACTCTAGAGGCTCCTGTCAAGGCAGTCGATACATCGGGGTTTGCAACCACCCAAGCCATGGCCAGTTGAGCCATTGTGCATCCAATTTCCTTGGCTAGCTCACTGAACTTGTTGAGAGCAGTCACTGTCCTTTCCTTGGCTTCACCCTCAAAGTATCTGTTTAGGATCTTGATCAGATCCTGATTCTTGTCGAATCTGCTGCCTTCAGGGACGCCGTTGTTGTACTTTCCGGTGAGCACTCCACTGGCCAAAGGAGACCAAACGGTGGTACCGAGCTTGCCCTGCTCGAAAAGTCTTCTGTACTTGACTTCCATGTTATCCCTCACGAAGATGTTGTACTGGGGTTGTTCAAGGACCGGCTTGATAAGGTTGTACTTATCACAGACATAGTGAGCCTCAGCTATCTGGTCCTGGTTCCATTAGCTGGTTCCCCAATAGAAGGTCCATCCTCTTCGGATCAACCAGTCATAGGCTCTGCAAATTTCCTCCATGGGAGTTTAATCATCAGGTCGATGGCAGAAGACAACATCGACATAGTCATATTCAAGGTTTTTAAGGGATCTTCGCATACCTTCAATGATGTGCTTTCTGGAGAGTCCCCGAGTGTTGGGAATATTGGTGGGTGCACCCCAGAATATTTTTGTGGAGAGGACGAAGTGGTGCCTGGGGACGTTGAGGGCCTTGAGGGCCTTTCCGATTTGTCTTTCTGCTTATCCATTTCCTGACTAAAGGGAGACTTACCATATACTTATGCTGTGTCGAAGAAGTTGATTCCGGCATCCCAGGCTGCTTTAACGCAGTCGGTGGTGAGCTGTTGTGCTTCTTGGGAGTTGGAGTTAAGCCAGTTTCCGTAGCTGATTGCTGAGACTTTGATTCCTGTGGGTCCAAGTTGTCTGTAGATCATTTGGTGTTGAATTGATAGATATATACTGCAAGATATATTGTGATTTACAGAGGGCCATCAGAAAAAAATATAATTATCATCAGAAATCGTCAAGCCCTTCAGCATATTATGTCCTTGAGCTTTTAGGAAAACCCTCATTTAGTTTCTTCATGCCATTAATGCTTATCATATAAAAAGTTGTGTTATAAATCATAAATAATCAGCTCAGACCTTTTCGACGGTCCTGGTGACCCCCACTCCGAAGACCGTGTTGTTTGTTACCATCAAAAACCGACCCAAAGCAGGAAACTCGTTGTAAACCTCCATACAGACAGGAGCTAAGGGTTTCACTGTAACTATTGCTGCCTCTCCTCCGTTGATCAGGTGGGGATTGTTCTCTACCAACTTGCCTGTAAACTTGTCTATCTTTTGCTCTATCTTTGTTACTCTGCAGAGCACCGTGGCTGTGTGGCAGTAGAGAAAGAACTGGTTGTCGGGAGTTATCGCCTGATTGCCCACCAGCATTATGTGGGCAGTGAATTAACTGGTCTTTCCCATCGCCCCGTTCACCCGTGGACCTATCACATCTCCACATGAAATTTATTTGGGCTATATACCTCCCAGGTGGATGCCTACACTCTTGCCGATGCTGACCTCCTTCACGTCAGTCCTATCGATCTGCATCGATTCAACTGTGCAGTTCAGCATCTTAGGAGCACTTACTAATTCCAGACCAACCTTCACTGTGCCAGCCAGCACCTTCCCAGTCACCACTGTGCCGACCTTCCCCATCTTTAATACATTCTCCACCGCCAATCTGAATGGCATCTTGTTGACCTGCTTGCTTAATGGAATTGAGTCTATCAGCTCGAGCAGAGTTGGCCCTTGATACCAAGGCAATTTAGGCGACTATGAGGTGAGGCTGTGCCCCGCCCAGGCAGATATCGGAATATATGCTATTTTAGCAGGATTGAAGCCAGCCTTCTTCAAACAGTCCCCCACCCTCTCTTTGGCTTTGAGGTAGGCTTCTTCACTGGCCTAAACGAGGTCCATCTTGTTGATGCAGACAACCAATTGTCTCAGGCCATAGGTGTAGGCGATTAAAGCATGCTCCATGGTCCTTCCTTTTTCCCCTATTCCGACCTCCAATTAGTCAGGCAGGCAGCTGACCACCATGGCTGCACAGTCAGATTGACTGATGCCAAGGATTGTGGCTTTGAGTTGTTCTTTGAGGGCGGGAGTGTTGTAGAGGTTCAGCTGATACTTTTTGGTTTCGATGCTGTTTTGGTACAGTTTGATGGTGGTTCCTTTTTTCTTCTCTTCTTTGAGTTTGTGGACCAACCAGGCGTATTTTTACTGAGGAATTCCTGCATGTTTGGTATCCTGCTCCATCCTGATGACTGTTTCTATGGGGACTGCTCCTGTGATGGAGAGGAGGTGGCCTGTGAGGGTGACTTTTCCAGCCTCGTTGTCTCCGAGGATGGCCACGTTGAGGTGCGGCTTTATTTCCTCCTTCATTATAAAAGAATAATGTCCCTTCGATCTGACACTACTTATATAGCCATCATCGCCAGTAATCCTCAGAACAATCGTATCAGGTCATTAGCAGCAGATGGTACAACTGACACAATAGAAAGGTACAGATGATAGGGGAAAAAGTTACAATGTAAAATATGGAGATCAAACTACGAGCAGCTAGCAGGCATCCATCAGTAAGTCCTCGTCAAAATCCTAGTTCACCTGCTATAGCATGAACAAGTAGACAGCCTTCAGGTCGTACTCCTCAATCGTGTATAAACTGTATCGGTCCTCCCCAGAAGAAGGAGTGAAACTCACCCATCGGCCCATCAACTAGCCGGTCTCTTTGTTACGCAAATTGGCAAAGTAGCTGCTCATAGAAAAAGATGACGCCAGTTGCAGGGGAGATGATTGGTGAAGAGAGGGATGCACATTAACCAAGTCCTTTCGAGTGCTGGCAAACTACCCCAACAGCTTAAAGGTGTCCACTGATTAATCTTCACCCTGCAGCTATATATCTTTCCACGTCTTTATTTTAGTGAGATAGGCCGTTGAGAGCAGGGAGTCGACAGCCATAATGAAGAACCCATTGTAGTAGTGTGTCTCAACTTTGAAATTTAGACCTGGCAGTCCTGACTATTCCATGTCTTCTCCCAGTTCCTCTTCCCCCAGTCCATATACTAGATACTTGTCTTATCCGATCTGCCTGATGCTCCTGAGCTGCAGCACTTCCTGATTGGAGTCAACTCCTCTGACATCCACCTTCGTCGTCAGCTGCCTAATCCTCCTGCTTGAGTTGTTCTCCAACTAGAAGTACTAGAGGTAGAAGCAGGTAGGGTCTCTGTAGGAAAGGGTCTGCCACATGACTCTGGAGTGATCGTTGACCTTCTGAGCTGTCCTGGTCCTCACATGTCTGCACAGCACCTCTTCCTTGTCTATTTTATGCTAGTCAAGGTCATGGCAGATGTAGTAAGTGAGCCTGAGGCTATTTTGGCGGTTTTAGCATAGGCAAAAGGTGTTTGTGGCTGGAAAAACAAAGATTTCTACTCTGTGGTAAGGCAGGCATTCGTGATGAATGGACACTTTCTGCTGCTTTTTGAGGGAAAATATGTTGATAATGTTGGCGGGGATATCGAGGGTGATCAGCTCCTGGTCGTTGAGCATCTGACTGACTGCCTTTCTGCTATTGAGCCAGGCCAACCTGATTCCTTTCTTGTTGAAATGCACCATCTATACCTGTTGTCCATTGTCTTTAGCCGACTACAGGCGGGCCAGGTAGCTGCCATCATAGGCGGGCCAGATGCTAGTAACTTTAGATTTGGTGGTCAGGAGGGAGGAGGGGATGCTGTAGTGGGAGTGCTGGTGCTGGTAGTGGTACCTTTTGGTCATGAGTGGCGGTGAGGGTATGCTAGGGGGTATAAGTAAAGGATGCTGTTTATATAGATAGCGTTAGATTTGAGGGAGAGTTGAATGGCGCCAAAACATTTGGCGTAGTCACTCCCTGCCACCTCACCCACTCCAGAGTGCACTCGCATCAACTGAAATAACTGTAGTGATGCCACTATAATAATGTTTGGTGCTGACTGCAGACTAGTCTGTGAAAGTATCATTTTTACATTACTGCTTGGGATATATAACAATGAGGGGCATCTAAATATAAGGAAACTACGAGGTTATTCTCCTCAGTCACGGAAAGGCCGGCAAGAATCACTTCATCAACGAGTACCTGAACTCTGCAGAAGGATATTCACACCAGTACACCACTGCTGGCGTCGATGACATGTATAAGATCATAGAAGTTCTGGGTAAAGATTATATGCTGCGAATGGTCAACGTCAACGGCAAATCAGAGTTTGAGGCCGTGGCCAAGGAGGAAGTGAGAGGAAAAGATATTTTTGTGCTTTTCTATGACGTCAACCAGCAGGAGCTGGCGAAAACAACAGAACTGGTGTAACTGATAGGTAGTAGTAAAGTAATGAAGAGAGAAGCGGAAGGAGAGAAAGAATGAGCGTGCTGTTGATGGGGACCAAGACAGATCTTCTTTAGAATCAGAGTTAAAGCCTTGCTCATAAAGTAAAAGAGCTATTCGGAAACAGGCCTAATTTTTATTTTGCTGAGGTGAGCGCCAAGGAGGAAGAGGAGGTCATCGAGGGAAGCCTCAAAATATAAGGTAGCCAAATTTATATGTAGAATTCCTCAAAAAAGCCATCCTCAAAGTCATATAAAACGGACAGTCAGATGCTCCGACAGAAAGGGTATACTCACACTGGTCGGATGAGCTGAAGGCAAGAATAGGAGGAATATATCGGTCTGACCTTGAGACCTCTTCTTGGTCATCTGCCATCAGCAAATGCCTTGAGGGCATATAACTCAACAGCCCACAGATGATTCTCATCAAGAGATTGCTTTTTGAGTACCAGAGCACCCGCGAACTATACAATGCTCTCCTCATAGACAACAAATTCTAAAGCGATAGGAGGAAAGACCTTTAAGGCCAACTAGCAAGCTTGAAGCAAAAGCAGACATAGCAGGAAGAGTAATTCAGTAAAGCGTAAAATCAAAGTTAGATGTAGGACAGCCAGGGTTAAGGAGCTGGAGTAAACGGTTGATCAGTACTAGAACGGCGGATCTGATTCTAACTTGAGGCTGATTGAGTATTTAAGGGAGGAGGTGACTACTTTGGAATATCAGGCGGTTGAGACAGACATACTGCTGGCTTCTCTCAGCCTCTCCCCTCAAGACAGATAAAAGCTATCATCTTTCCACAGTTTTGCGACTTCAATTGATGAACCACTGGACTCTAAGGAAGAGCAGAAGGGGGATTCTCTGATCTCTGCCTAGACTGCTAGCTTGGAGAAGGCCATTCGGAGGAAGAAGAGAGAAGGACCAAGATAGCGGCTGCAGAAGTATAAGGAGCTACTTGCTGACTTTCTTCCTGACCTAGTAGTTCATTCCTGATAAATGTGTAATTAAAAAGTACGATTATTGACTTATAGACGATAGACGATAGATAGACAGCTATTAAGCTACATGGCTTACCCCTCCCTTCCTAATATTTGTATTGTTGGCTTCCCGACAATTGCATTCACCCTGGAGTGGATTTTTTTCATCTTCCTTGGGAAAGATCAGTATCTCAGATAGGTAGTCTAATCGGCCTATCCAAAGATATAACATAACAAATGGGAACAAAACTATATATGCTAGGATTCGGAGGGCTGATCGTCAACATCGGCCTCATTGTCGTCATGCTCGCCTCTATGCCCTACCAGGAACAGCAAAATGTTGCCAATATTCGCCTCCTCGTGCTCCTTGTCTCCCTCTCCATCTTCCTCCTCGCACTCCTGCTCTCCATTAAACTATAAGGGCCCTACTAACATAACGCCCTAGCATGCGGAGTCTGCCTTGTCGTCACAGTCGCCATAACTAACTGCTAAGTCCTCATCGACCTCCTCAGTCATCAATATAAGTCTCGTGAGTCTGAACACGCTATGGGAAAGAGCTAGTTTTTAGAACAGTTTTGCACAGTCGAGTACTACATGGTTTATGCTGGCACTTCCATCGGATTTTTACTTGCCACATACTATATGGTGACCAACAAGCTGAGCACAGCCAGGAGCCAGCGCAGGAACATTAGTGCTTTTTTAGAGTAGGGTAGGCCGAGTCAGGAGGGCGAATGTGCAATATGTTTGGAGGCCATGGAGAGCGTGTAGGTTCTTTACGTGGAGGTGAAGGTGTGTGGGCATGTATTTCACCGGGATTGCATGCTCAAATGGCTGTAGCATAAGAACAGCTGTCCCCTGTGCAGGGAGAACATATTTCGGACAAACAAGAGACTACATAAAATCGACCCTTCCAACTCTCAGTGATGTTTCACCTACTATCAATAACTAATGTCCTTATCTTTATTCATCCATCATATTTTAAGATAAAATTTGATTGAATTGTTGAAATAACAAATGGTAATCCAATTTTTGGGGCCAAAATGACACATTCTTTTTAGTATAAGAGAGATAAGAGATCAGTTTCAAGAAAAGTAGCAATACTATGCTAAAATATGTATATTTTTAATAATTTTTTTCATGGGTTGATTCGTCTCCCAAAGAAGTTGTCATTAGTGTTATAAAGGTCAATTACTTTTACATTCTTAAAGACATATGTGATATAATGTGGGTCGATTTATCTCGATATATTATAGGCCGATCACTTGAAGGACAGCTGGCTGTTCTCCTTCAAATACTCCATCGCAGTTATCAGGGAATCGTATCTAACATTGAAACTCAGCTTCTGGTCAAAGTACAGCTCGTACTCCTCCACGCTTTACACCCGCACCCCATCTAACTGCAAACCTCCCTGAGGCTCACTGCTGCTGTAAAAAGGATCAAAGCCCAGTTCGTCTATCTTGTTGTTGCTTCCCTCAGGCATGAAATCCTGCTTGCTCATGAAGAAGTCCATTGACAGCCTTTGTTCGGACTTCTCCACCTGCCTTCTGATCCTATCAACGGATTCCTTGACAATTTTGAAGACGTTGACTGTGCCATCCATGTCCATAACCTTGCTCCCCATCGCAATCATCACCGTCCCAAGAAATATCCAGCTTTTCTCCTCCATCTATGGGCTTCCCAACAAAGGAGTTGTGAAATCTATCTGCTCGAACTCCAACGATTCCTTCGATAGTGACCTGTTGCAGGAAGGAGGAGTTAGAGGCTCAACACTCATAAGGGCTCTTTCGGGAGTAGGAGTGGTAGCGTTGAGATAGAAGTGGCAATGAGGACAGGCATTTTCCTTGCTCTGATAGTCCTAGAGGAGGCTCTCCAGCTATTGGATTCTTTGATCCATTTTCTGGATGACACCTTTGAGATGCTCCTTGTTGTCGGTCAGTTTGATTCTTTTGCGAATGGGCTTATTTTTGAGGAAGGAAAAGTGCTCTGAAGAGTCGGGAGGTTGAGTTTTTTGGGAATGGTGTCCGAGGAGAGACATTTATGGAAGTTGGTGGGATGTTTAATTGGACTCTTCGTGGTCGGAGGTGAGTGCTGACTGCTGTTGTGTGGATTGTGCTCCTGCTGGTTTATGTAGGTTGTCCTTTGCTCCCATCAAATTATTATTATGAGAGATATGTTCATTTCTGGTCATAAACTGCACCCGACAGAATCAATCAGAGGACTCAGAGCTGTTACCTTTGAATTCCTAATATTCCTTGCATAATGAGAGTAATACATATCAGAGTTGATTTTGCAGATCGATGACCGCTATCGTAATGTCGTCATGGTAGTTTCTCCTCTTACCAGGCAACAGACCTTTCAGCTCCTACACACTCCTGCCGCAAGCTTACCCGCATCTCCCTAGCACACTTTCCAACAACCCACTAACATAAGGACTATCCTCCTATCTGATCTCCTCATAGCAGGTCTTGTTAAGGTCTATCGAGTTCCCATTCATTAAGGTCTACAGCACCTCGCTCTTTGACAGTACATCCCAGAGCCCATCGCTGGCCAAGACCATGAATCTATGGGCGGGTGTGAGTTTGAATTCATTAACATCTGGCTCACAGCTGATATAGGGTCCTTTGAATGCTCCTTATCCGTTGTAGTGATGTTATTTTTTAAGGTAGTAGTCACCGAGGGTACGGGTGGGCTGTAGTCTTCCCTTGAGGTAGAAGCAGTTGTTGCTTTCCTCGGATATGATGTCCTCGTCAATGTCCTTCCACTTTTCTCTGATCCTGTCCCTCTAAGCTCTGCTGTTGACCGACAGTCGCTCATTGGTTTTCTGCGATCTGTACTGCTCTCCCTCCGAAAGGATGAACATTCCCATGGAGTCCCCAGAGTTGCCAATGTAGACCTTGTTATCATGAACGATAGCGGTTATCCCACAGGCACCCACACTTCTCAACTTCTTGTTTCCCAGTTTGAGATGTTGTTAATAGATCTCGAAAAAACTATCCTCTATCTGTCTGTAACTCCACACAAGAGAGTCCTTAAGCAACTGCCCTACTTCCTTGTCTTTTTTGCTGAGGTGCTGTTTGAGATATGAATCAATAAGAGTGTTGATTCGCTCCTTTGAGTACTGTGCCAGCTAGGGTCCCCCGTGACCATCGAAAATACTGACAGTATAGGCATTGAGGGCCTTCAGCTGGTCATAAACGATACTGTCTTAGCATGGGGCGTTGGCCTGATACTGCACGCTTCTGACTCTCTTTTCAATATTGTTTTTCTGCAGATGGGAGGCGACCGAAGCCTAGGTTTCATACTCTACAGTTAACTCCTCACTTTCACCTTCTGTCTCGCTGGCTGCTTGTTTTTCTATTGGAGGAATCTCGTATTAGAGAAGTGGAGAAACGACTGGTTAAAGGGTATGAGGCGCTGTGGGGTGAGGGTGTTTAAGTTTTTTTACGAGACTCTAAGGATTGCTGGTGTGAGTGGCAATTTTATAGGAGTTTTTGAAGGTGGGTATGAACAGTCTGAGGACTTGCAAGTTGCTCCACATTAGAAATTATTATAATCCCTAGTTGAGGTAAATAATAAGTTTAACCCGTAGCTCACAGCCATCCAACACCAACTTCCCATATGAGCTAAAACTAATGCTATCCCTCCTGCCTGTACCTCTCTGCAATCTCAGCACTGCCTATTTGCAGTATCAGGTGTGGAGATGAACGAGGATATATGGAGTGGATTAATAGATGGTGGCTGGGTGTGGTGTGCAGTTGGGTAGTGGGATAGCTAGTAGACTGGTAGGCCTATGTTTATAATCAAATGAACACATACGACTAATAATAAAATTTTTTACCCCGTAAACTCCTCGACAGTACCTTTCCCCTCACTCAGCCGACGATCTTCCTGAAACTAGGTCGGTTCTCTCCTAAAACGACTCCGAAAAGCAGGCAGTCTTTTCGGCCCCACCCATCCTCTTCGATATCGGAACACGAGTACCTCTCTCCCCACTCAGTTCTACGAAGATTTCCTCTAAGAAATAACCCAGAGCGACCCCGAGCTGGACAAGTACGGCTTCGTGAAGTCATTCCACAAAAAGTCGGAGGAGAACATTCCCTCTCCCACTAACAATTATCGCAAGTAGCTCTTGCTGTTAGCTCAGATTGAGTCTCCAGACTGAAGAAGAGTACCACAGCTACTACTCTGTCAGTGTACCCGGCCACCACTACTACTCCAACCTTACACCATAAGAATAAATCATGGCCAGCCTCGACCAGACAGCTCGATGGGCCAGAGACCAATACGGCTCAAGAGCAGTTCAGTCCATAATCGAGAGCGGTGAGTCCTACGCAAAATAAGCCATCTTTGAGGCACTCATCTCGTAGAGTGTGGACCTCACAAAGGACAAGTTCGGCAACTATGTCTTCCAGAAGATATTCGAGAAGGGGTAGATAGGGCACAAGGAAAGGCTGTTTGCTATCGTAAAATAACACATTTTGCAGTTCTCAGAGAATTGCTATGGGTGTCGGGTTGTTCAGAAGGCAGTCGAGTTTGCCAGGGAGAAGAAGGAGGACCAAGCCGAGATCGTCCGTTTGTTGGAGCCCTACAGCTTGTACCTCATCTAGAACATCAATGGCAACCACGTGATGCAGAAGTGCATAGAGGTCATCGACCTGAAGCTCCTTTCTAAGGTGCTTAAAGTAATATCCTAAAATGTAAGTCCCACCTTACTCAGTACAAAAAACTATCTCTTCATGCCTACGGCTGCAGAGTCATCCAAAAATACCTCTAAAAACTCCATGAAGACATTCTCGACAGGGAGGACTAGCTCTAATCTCTCTAATAGAGCGAGTAGAAGAAGAAAAAACAAGGGGAACTTCTTTCGATCAGGGGCAGCTAGAAAGAGATGTTCGACAAACTGCTCGCTATAAGTGTCGAATTGTCCCAGTGCCAGTACGGGAACTATGTGATGCAGCACATTGTCGCCCACTCGAAGGAGTACAAACCACTGATCGAGCAGATATTCTTAGACAACTTCATTACCCTCTCCTGCAACAAGTACGCCAGCAATGTCATCGAAAGGGTCATCAAGCTGTCCTCGCCCTAGTACCGATAAAAACTGGCTCTAGTCCTCCATCCTGCAAACAAGTACTCATCCATCAACTCAGCCTCATCGCTCTCGCCAAGCATCAGTTTGGAAATTACGTTATTCAGAGCCTGATGCAGAAGATATCTCCACAATCGAAGAGTATCCTGAAAAGTAAGCTGAAGGAGAACAGCCAGGAGATCAGCAAATCGCAGTACGGAAGGCACGTGCTTGTTCAGGTCTAAAAACTAAAGTGATTGTATAAAGTTGCAGATATCATTCCATCATTATATTTCTTCAATCATGCAGGCCCTCGCCTCCCTCTTCGCCTGCTGCAACCATCACAACTCAGAACCCTAAATCACCCTTGACCTGTACCCTCGACCCTCCTCTCTTGACCGAAAAGCCCACATCCAAAGGTCTTTCCCCAAACATCAGCATCGAGCATCCTCAGCTAAACATTCCTCCACCTTCTCCCTATCAACCAACAGCCCCCATTCTGGATCTGTCCTCACCAAGAGGCAGCAGGATGTATGCTAGAATTCAAATTGGGTCATTGAAGTCAGTCACGTCTCGGATAGCAACAGTCACGGAGTTCAATATCACTAACAAAGCAGGAGCATTTCTTCGAAGAAGCAGACTCTTCTAGACCATATACAACCTCTCAGCACTCCTTAAAGTCCAAAAAGACCCTTGTTTTCCTAGACATACTTTTCTTTGTAGGCTGAGCCTGTAAAGCCATCTGCTCCTCGATTGTTGGTTGATCGTCGCATTCGTAAAGCCAAAGCTCAGGAGACAGCACAGACACCAAAAGAAGCTAGTTAAATTTTGAGGCAGCCTCAGAAAGCAAGAAATACTCTGATAGCATCTGTTTTGGAGACAATAGAGGAGAGACTGTCGATGCCCTCTTGCTCAGAGAGCCAGTTTAACGAGATCAACCGAATGCCATCAAGATCAGTATTTGGACAATTCAATGAGCCCATCGACCACTAGGGTCAACTGTCACCAAGACAGCAGCTTTCCTGCGTGATACATGAAGGAAGTGACAGTAGTAATAACCAGCTATCTTTGGCTTCAGCCCAAAGCCTCACTATTAAGAGGTCAAGTCAGGATATTCATCATAAAAGTGAGCGGGGAATACTGACTGAGAACTATCAGCTATCTCAGCAGAACCTTCAATCAAGGAGGAGATATGGCAAGGGTGAGTCTTTGGGGGAGGTGAGGAGTCGTTTTTGGTGATTTAATGATTTTTACAGTTGGAAGATGGTGATTGCTCTGATGTAACGACTGATGGTTATACAATAATCTAATCAATTAAGGGAAAAGGGAAGAAAAAGTCTATTATCTGGGCGTCAGTCCCAAGATCAGCACTCTAGGCCTACTATCACCCTCTTACCCTTTCATACGTCCTCCTCTGCCCTTACTGCCGTCCTGCCCTCCCCGAAATTCTAGCATCGAGCAGATCAGATGGCCTCCCAAAAACCCCACCAGTGTTAATAAAATAATAAAGCCCCGGAAAAGAGGTTCATCCTCCTCTTCCCTCGCCAACTGGCTCTTCTTCGGGAAAGAAAGGGTAAAAAAACTGAGCATGGATGGATGGGAATAATTGATTTGCTGAGCAACCGTAACCGGCTCAAAGGTTAAGTTTGGGGGAGAAGGAAATACCAGGTGAGGCAGACCGGGCAAAGCAGGTGTAGTTGAGGAGGAGTGCCTTGGGCCTGAAAAATCGTCAGTGTTTTTAAGGAGCCAATCAAATTACGGCATGAAAAAATCAAGCATTTAAACCCTTTTCCTGGCATAGCGTTATAATTATTTTAAAGATGGCTGGAAAAGGAGGCAAAGGAGGAAAAGGAGGAAAAGGTGGCAAGGTCGGAAAGTCAAAGAGACCCGCCCAGTCCAAGTCAACCAGAGCTGGTCTGCAGTTCCCTGTCGGAAGAATTCACAGATTGCTCAAGAGCAGAGTCTCAGCCCGCAACAGAGTCGGCTCCACTGCTGCAGTCTACACTGCCGCTATCCTGGAGTACCTCACAGCTGAGGTCCTCGAGTTGGCCGGAAACGCCTCAAAGGACTTCAAAGTCAGAAGAATCACCCCCAGACACTTGCAGCTCGCCATCAGAGGAGACGAAGAACTCGATCTCCTCATCAAGGCCACCATTGCTGGTGGAGGTGTTATCCCCCACATTCACAAGAACCTCCTCATCGGACAGACTGGCGAGAGCAAAACTGAATGATTGTGGATCGATTTCATTGCAAATTTATCTTATTTAAAAATACCTCCCACTATCCCGAAAAAAGGTCCCTTCCAACCTCTCTACCTTCCCCTTCTCATCAGATCGCTTTATTTTTACCCTTGATTTTCGGGACCTCTTCCTTTCTCAATCCAAGAGGGGTAAGAGTGTCGATGCTGACCTTCGCTTTAGAAAGGAAGGCTGAGGGAGGTAGTTGGGCGCAGGTGCTGGCTTAAGGGGGTGAGAGGTGTCAGGATTACGGCGTGGCCTATGGATGGAATGTGGGGATGGGCGCTATGTGACTTAATTTAAATTTTGTTTGGGATGGAGGGCTGATTGGGAGGACGTGTGTTGGGAAGACCGAGTTGGATAGTCCTTAAAGCTAGTTTGGCTGCTATGATATATTTATGGGAGGCCTTTTATTGTTGTCAAAAAATGAACAGACTTCCTTCCCAACTGCTGGTACTCGGTTATGCCTCTCCAGTCCCCAGGCCCTTTCCTTTTCTTCAATTAGCAGTACACCCGCAGACCCCTCAGGCCAAATATTACTATTTTATTATCGAACATCAAAAGAACATATCATCGCCTCTTATATCAGAAAATACTCTACTCACGTCACTCATTCACCCCTGTAAAAAAGGTACTCTTTGGCACAGGCTCAGCACAATACTGCACATGCACTCACCGCTGAGGCACTCAGATTGCTAGAGTGCTCTACTACGCGTTACTTCAATTCTTGCGATGCTGTTGATATGTGCATGTAGGATATGACAAAGGGTGTTCTAATAGTTATAAAAAAGGATGCAGGGGCAAGATACGAGCAATAGTAGTTAAGGAATCTAATAACAAGATCATTTCTTTTTTCTCTCGACACCGACGGTCTTTCCTCTTCTGCCGGTGGTCTTGGTGTGCTGACCTCTGACTTTGAGTCCCCATTTGTGTCTCAAACCTCTGTTGGTTCTCATCTTGAAAAGTCTCTCAATGTCCTCTCTCAGTTTGGTTTCGAGAATGTTGGAGGCCATCTGCAAATTCTTGCCTTCCTTGTAGTCACGCTGTCTGTTGAGGAACCAACGGGGAATGCCGTGGCCTTCGGGCTCAGCGATGAGCTTGGCAATGGCGTCGCACTGGGTTTCGGTGAGTTCACCGGCTCTGAGTTTAGGATTGATCCTGAGGATTTTGCAGATAAGGAATCCGAAGCGTCTGCCGACGCCCTTGATTTTATCGAGGGCGAAGGGGACAGTGCGCTTTCCGTCAATGTTGGTGTTGAGGATACGGTGAATGTGCTTGAAGTTGTTCTCAGCGTCTTCGATGATGAGCGACATGCTATGGATAATATTAATTTAATATTTTATTCAAAATATTAAAAAAGGCCGACTTTTCCCCCTTCCTCCTCATTTTCTTCTCTCGTCTTCCTCTCTTCTTATGAATATTCCCCTGCATTTTCAATAACTATTAATTTATTCTGATATGGCATCCCTTAGGACTGCCTTTCTGCAGACATACGCATCCGGACCCTCTTGTCTTGGCTTCCTCACCTCCCTCTCATCTCTTCTGGCCCCCAACTACGATGAAAGGCAAACCACTGAGCCAGTCGCCAACTCATGCATCCTCCCTTCCACAGTTTCAGACGGATTCCGAAAAATTTAGCAACGTTTGGCTTTTGACAAGAAGCGGTCGACTTGGATAGACTCATTCATTCGGCCCTCCCTTGTCCGAATAGCTGACAACAACAGCTCTGACTTTTTCAGTGTTGAGTAAAGCGCAGGAAGCTTCGTGCATGTTTTGGACTTGCAGGAGAGCAGTACTGGCTAAACTGACTAGCTAGAGACTATAATATCCGAGAACATGAGCCTATTTGACGTATAGCCCACTTCTGCTGCCAGCAGTAGCATAGACAGCGAGGATGAGGACTACAGTCAAGTAGTGGATTTGTGACTCAGAATTTTCAACTAACTACCTGATCTCACTATCTTTTTGCTGCTCACTATCAATTTTATCACCTATCCACAAGGATCAGACAGGTCGAATCGACTTGAAGACGACTGATGAGGTGTGTACAATATAGACATCAGAAGAAGGTCTTGTGGAGGAGGGCGATGTTCCTTTCGAGGTTCTGCTGGGTCTACTCGAGGATCCACTTCTTGAAGTAAATGAAATCGAAGGTGTGAGGGTAGTCAATCTTACGGGTCTTCAGCCACTTGACATAAAAAGGGAAGTGATCGGGAATTTCCTTCCTGTTGAAGATCCTGTTGATCATGTGGCAACAAAAAAGCCTCATCTTTATCTTATTCCTCGTGTGAGGGTCGATCTTGTTGTTTTAGTGAATCGACTTGAATATGTAGCTGGTCGTAGACCTGTAGCTGAATTTGAGGTCATCGAAAGTCCTCTCGTCTACAGTCTGTCGGTACCCCTTCTAAAAATTTTTGATTGGCATGTCTTTCAGCACAATCGTCAGCTAGCTGTAGGTATCCTAGAACATTATATGGGCCTTCATGTTTTACTAATCCATCTTGCTCACAAACTTCTTGAACTCTGGCGTTTTCATACACTCTTGCCATTTTTTGGCATCTATGTCTGCTTCAGCCAGCGAATCAGGCATCTTTCCGTTGCTGAGGTGCTGCAGAAGAGGATCTCCGAAAAATATGTAAGCCTTAAGGAGATAGAACTTGGCAGCCAACCTTTCAGCGTAAGTCAGATACGAGGCATAGTTGTTGAACAACTCCTCAGCACATTCCTTCAGGTACTGAACCTTACATATCTCAAAGTATATCTCCTCGAGTTATCTCTCCAGGTGCTTGCTCTCCTTGCTGACAGCCTTCTTCCTCAAGAGGTGGGCCCTCGATTCGTCCTAAGGCTCCATTTCGCTGTCAGCTCCGTACTCGAATCTGTCAGGTTCGTCCTTGAAGTACTCTTCGTTCTTTTCGAGCTTATTGTAGAAAACGATATTTTCTTTGAACTCGTTTTCATAGTCGCTGAAAAGGGGGTGTTTGACGATGTTAGAGAAGGTCATTCTTTTTTTACTGTCCACCACGAATATTCTCTTGAAAAAATCCTCCAGTTCCATCTGTGATTATTTGAGTTTGTCTTTTTTGCTGAGGGTGGCTGCCAGGCTGAAGTGCGGGTTGCTGCACCTTCTCTGTATTTCAGCCTTCATGTCGTGTCCTGGCTAACACCAAGGGTACCTTTGAAGGGATACTCTGCGAAGAGCATGAAGTAAAAAAGCACTCCCAAGGCCCAGATATCGACTGAGATACCGTAGTAGCTGTTGCTGATGATCTATGGAGCCATGTATTTTTCTGTTCCGCAGTGAGTCTTAGCACCCACACCGCCGATCGACCTCGCAAAGCCAAAGTCGGCTATTTTGTATGTCAGTTAACTGCCATGCTTCTTGAGCAGGACGTTTTAGCTCTTAATATCTCTGTGGATAAAGTTTTTTTCGTGAATGCACTTGAGTCCTTTCATGACTTCGATGATGACCCTGGAAGCCTGTCGAAGGGGAAAGATCTTACTGGGTAGTTTTGCCTGGTAGGTGAGGAGGTTGCCCTGCTCGCAGTACTCCATGACGATGATGATGAACTATGATGCTAAGTGGGGGAGAAGGTACTGGTGAACTACTGTTCGTAGCGGACGATGTTCGGGTGGTTGAGCTTCTTCATGATGTCAATTTCCTGGTCGATGTACTTCTGGAGAAAGGGCTTCTTCTTGATATGCTGCTTGCTGATGATCTTGACGGCGTAGAAGACCTCTGTTGATTCTGAATGCTGGAATGGCTACTTTGGCGGGCAAGGACCACCTCTCCGAATGCCCCCTTCCCGATCGATTTTATTATTTCGTAACCCCGCCCCTCTAACGCCTGCCGCATGTCCTCGAATCGACGCTTATCTGATCCCACCTGCTCCATATCAAAAATAATATCACATAGCACTGCTCTTCTCTAAACAACTGCAGCCTGCCTCGACTCTGTCTGCCTATCTACCCTTATAATCCACAATGAGCAACTAAGCCCTTAACACCCTCCTACAATAGGCCGGTCTCTCCTATCAGCAGAAAGACTACCAGGCCTGCTTAGCTCTCCTCAATGACTGCCTGCTGCTCTCCCCTTAGCAAGCTCTTCTGCTGTCGAACCGAGCACTGGCGCACTATCAGATGGGTAGTGTCGACTTGGCCCTTCAGGACCTCTACAGTTGTATACAGACCGACCACCTAAACTACATTGCCTACTTCAACCTATTTTCCATATTTCATCTTCAACAGCAACATGAACCGGCCTTCCAGCATCTATCTTTCTGCCTGTCCAGTGCCTACACTATCTTGGGACGGGAGCAGAGGGACTCCTAAATAGTCTAGAAGGCTATTGTATACTGTTTCAACAACAAGTAGGCCCTTTTGCTGAGAAGTTTGTTACACCTGGAAAAAGAACAATATAGCCACTGTCTAGAAATGCTCAGCCTGACACTTTAGCACTAAAACAGCCCTGTTATCCGGGCCTAGATCACAGCAGTCATCAGACAGGTCTCTTAAAAGGGAGGTTTGTCTGTTCCTGAGCAGTAGACAAAATTTGTCGGCGGAAAGTCATTCAAGCTAAAAACAATACTACCCTTGCCTTCTTCCTAAAAATACCCTCAGACCATCCAGTCCATGCTTAAGTAATTCAACTACATCTACCAACGTCTCGTACCTTCTCACAATCACTTCTCTCCTCTCCCTCTCTTCAACAGCAATTAATCGATCCCCAGCAGCCTGGCTGAACATTGTTTGAGTTACCTCAAGGAAGACAGGACCAACTGTCTGACAACCCACAACTCAACTCTAGCGAACTAGTCTTAGTGTCACACTGATGACCCTCACTTGAGCAGGGGAAGTTGCACTCTGTTTGCAGATAGCACTCGGCATTTGGGAGGAGACAGCACTCACAGCGTTATCCCTGAGTAGACCAGCTCTATAGCCGACAACTGGAGCTAATCGGTGGCAAGCTCCAAACCTGCAGACTAAGTAACTCCTGTTTAAGCCAAGCCCACTTATGTAGGGTTTCAAGTGTACTGGGTCCAACTCAACAGTCAAAAATCTTTTTAGCATCTTTACTCTGTGATGCACTACAACAGTCAATATCACCATACATTTCGCTCATCACTAGCTAATTCCATAAATGGCATCTGCCAGTGGAAGGAGCTATAAGCAGTGTGCCAGCCTGTGGCTCTTTCTTCTTATCCATCTGCTCTTCTGCTTAAAGTCTATCAGAAACGGTTCGACACCTTTCAGGATTAGTTGCTAGGATAGGCCTCTCTGTACGTCGACCGACTTGGATCAGCAACAATAAGTCTGACCAAGGGGGAAAATGAATGTGGGTCGATAGCTGTGGGAGTTTTTTCATGCTCAATGATTGGAGTTATTTGATTTTGTAAGTTTGTTTCCTGTTTGATGTTCTTTGCTCATAATAATATTGAATGAAAAGGTCTAACTAGGGCCAGGCGGGAACTGCAGTCGAGACGAGATAGTGGTAGGAGGAGTACAGCTGCTGCGACGGACGACTCTATCAGATGTATCAATTGTTAGACTCAGTGCATAATCCAAGAAGGCTCTACTGACCCTTGTCCTCATTCAAGGCTGCCTGTCTCTCCACTAAATACTGCACTTGGGGTGGTTCAGCACCAAGCACATGTTTGCTCCCATTGCTCTGCTCATTTTCTTCCAGTTCGTCAATTTCTACAGTTTCATCTTCATCGTCTTCACTCAACCGGGCATCATTCAAAAAATAGTACTTTTCTCCTAACCTAGAACGAAAAGTACGAAGCTTAGAGCGACTACCTGGCCATTCCCAAGAACTAACACATTAAGAGCCACATTCAGATCAGTTATATTATACCCGAGGCTCTCAAGGTGAGCAAGATTAAATTTTGCCTTACTTGCAACATCTATCGACCTCCCAGAGCCAGTCACTGCGATGTATGTGGAGTCTGCATTTAAAAAATGGACCATCACTGTCCTTGGCTGGGCACCTGCATTGGGAAACGCAATTACAAACAATTTTTCCTTTTTCTGTTCTCTCTCTTTGTGGCTCTGATCGTCACCTTCACGATGTGCGTCATCATCATGAACGACAACCTTGTCAACGGGCAAAAAGACCTCGGACTGACCCTCAAGCAATACCCCTTCACCATTGTTCTGGCAATTCTTTCTGTCCCAGCATTCCTGTTCGTGGGGATCATGGTGTTCTTCCATACCTTCCTCATCTTCAGTAATCTCACCACTAAGGAGTTTTTTGACGGCAAGTGGTAGACCCTCTCTGGCAATCCCTATCAAAAGCCCAGCTGCCTCAAAAACATTCTCAAAAGATTTTTCAACCTCAACAAAAGATAAATTAAATACAAATACTATCAGTACTCGACTCCTTAGCACAACTAAGCCACCTCCAGCTCAGAGGGAAAACTATAGTCTATGAAGAAGGATAGCAGTGACCCCAAGAACTAGTCACAGGAGGAGGGCAAGCATGAAGAAGGAATCGCCTAGATCAAGTTAGAGGTCAGCAAAGACAACTCTAGACCTCCCCCCAAAAAGAAGGAGATCATCCCGTCCCCCAAACAATAACTTCCAGTCGAAGTATAAAAAAGGAAAGGTTCTAAGAGCTACGAGAACAGCGTATTAAAGTAGCTAGAGGAGGGAGAGAAGGGAGAGGGGGAGAAGAAGGAGGGGGAGAAGGAGGAGAGGAGGGGTGAGATGAACCGTCAGCCGACTTTAGAGGAGCTGGTGAGCAAGTAGTGAAAAGTCTACGCATTTAGTATATTAATGATCATATAATTTTAATGGCCTTTAGCTTGACCCTTATCGCATTGAGGTGCTCCTGAGTTATCATCTTGGAGGGAGAGCCCTCCACGATTGTCTCTATCTTGCTCTTGTTGTGGAAACCCTCCATGTCGTTGCTCTGCAAAAGACCCACCAACTGCCTCAGAGTCACCAGGTAGTCTAGAACAATCACCTCATCCTTCCAGTAGCCCCCTTCTTCCTCACCCTGCACCCTTTCATAAATGCCGAGGATACTCTTTGTCAGTTGCTCCTTGAATGTCGCCAAAGGCTTCAGGTTTTGATGGATTGTGGAGAGGTCTTTGGTGTACTTGGCCACATACTGCTCAATGATTTGTGCGATTTTGTGGTAGTCAGGAGTAGCCTTGTAGTCAGGAGCATGCTTAGAGTTAACAGCTCTCAGGTTGTTAACCTCATCTAACTTCTCAAATACAAGACCAGCCATTAACTCCTTCAATGGAGTCAGCTCCTCATTGACCTCCTGGCTGAGCTTGTCCTTCATTCTGACGACCAACTTGTAGAGGAATCGGCAGAAGTGGATCTGGCTCAGCAGCTGCTTAGATAGGTACTTCTTATCATAGTGGATATCTCGAGGAAGACTGACGTCGGCATTGGCCTCACCATTGATAGTCTGGTTGGAGCTTGTGATGAAGTTTTCGGTTTTGTTGGAGATGGTGGCTGCTGTTTTGGGAAGACTGAAATTGTGGCTCTTGTGGTCGTCTTGCTGCTGTTGCATGAAGGTCAACCTCTTGAGGTTGCTGGGAGTGTTGACTGAGTTTTTAGTCAATGAAGTCTCGTGCCTGTCGTGCCTCTAGAACTTTCCCTAATTTTTGCGGATGTGGTTGTTTCTGCCATCAAAGATGGAGTTCTCCGTGGAGTATAGACCTCTGCTTATAACAGATTTTTCTCCAGAAAGAGTAAAACGCTGCACTTCATCAGGACTCATCCTATCGTTGATATCGACAGTGAGGGTTCTCAACAGGAAATTTTAAGATGAGGGGCTGATAGAAGGAGGGAGCAACTTTTTGATAGGAATGGAAACAAGTTGCCGAGCCAGATCCTTTTAAGTTTTGGCTCTCCACGGAGTTTTTCCCGTCAACATTTCGTAGTAGATGACCCCGAGTGCCCAAATGTCACTTTTGAAGCTGTACTTATTTTCATTGAGAGCTTCAGGGGGCATGTAGACGGGACTGCCCACGTTGTAGGACGAATATCTTCTGCAGTCGGATTGCTTCATGGCAAATCCAAAATCTGCAATTTTGATTTCCCCTGTTCTCAGGAAGATGTTGGCAGGCTTGAGGTCTCTGTGTATGATTCCCTTGTTCTGAATTTGGTTGTACCCGTGGATGACCTGGTTCATAAGAGGGATGGCTTCAGCCTCAGAAAAGGACCTCCTGCTGCTGATCATTTTGGCAAGATCTCCTCCGTCGCATAGCTCGGTGATGATGTAGGTGTTGTTTTTGGTGTTGTAAATGTCATAGACTTCGATGATGTTATCGCAGTTCTTCAAAGATTTGAGGACCTCGATCTCAGAAGCGAGGAGGTTCTTGTGGACTTCGCCTTTGATCATGCGCATATCGATGACTTTGACGGCGACTGTTTCATCTGAGTAAGAGGGGAATTACTGGTCGAGTCGTGTCTGCCTCTGAAGACCTGGCTGCTGTAACCCTTTCCGATGTTGTCCGAAAGCATGTAGGAGTAGTCCTCCAACTTCTTCCTCACTGCACCCGATTCGTCAGTTCGTCTCATCCTTTAGAAATTACTAATAATTTTATTCCAAACGCACACGGCCCCTGTTATTTGGAACATTGTTACGCATTGCACACACATCATCACAGTTGCATCTCTCATTCACTTGCCCTTCTCGCCCCACGCCCCCCGCGTATACTCTCTCTGCTCTCCTGCCACTCTGCTTCCTGGGAGCTTAGCCAATTTCTTTTTGCCCACTGCCAGTTATGCTCCTCCACTGCCCTTCTAATCACTTTTTCCAGTCTGGGAGTGCTCAGTCTATTGTTGATGACCCCTTATAGCCCCTCCTCTCTGTCTCCATTTATCAGCAAAACCAGTCCCATAACTACCATGAAGATGGATCTGATTGTCCTGATACTAACAAAAGTCTCCATAACTGAAGGAAAAAGGATCTATAGACCCACCTGAAGGCCCAGCAATGTGAGAAGGGTGTTTCTGTTCTGATTGTATCTTTTGAAGGATGTTACAAATAGAATAAGCAGAAACTGGCCCAAGCAGAGAAGCATGCCAGAAATGGAAGTGATTTATGCCTTTAGATAGCCCTGTATCTCCAGAACTCGCTCAAGACCACCGCTCATCACGGCGAGTACTCTGCTCAGACTGGCATAGTTCCCTTCTATATCCGCCCTGATCTTCTCGGCGAACAGTTCGACCTGAAGGGTCAAGTTGTTGATTCTGGCAGTTGAACTGTTGATGAGAGAGGCCATTTCCTGCTGTTGCTTCAAAGATTCGCCCAGAGTTGATTGCATGGTTTGTTGCATTGACAGTACCTTTTGGGTCTGAAGGGTGTTGTCCCTTAATACTTCCTCAGCTTTGGAAGATGACTCACTCAACTGTCCTATCAGTCTTTAGGCTCTTTGGTGGTGAAGGGTCTACCAGTAAAAGTGACAGAGGTTGTCGATGTGTGAGAAGAAGGTCGAAAATGTGTTCCATGCATCCCCTTCCAATCTGCAGTCCCCTGGTAAAGAGTTTCTGCACTCCTCAGGAAACCTCTTACCCATCTCCTTAAGCAGGCACTCCGTCATCTTCATGGCCAGCTACCTATAAGATTCATTACCTTAGCTTTGAAGGTGTCACTGAGATGCGAACAGTCATCTTCTCTTACGAATGTGCTGACGACCTCCTTCAGGCATGAGTTTCGACTTGAGAGAGTGAGGAGAGCATCCTGAGAGTTACCTACTATCAGGGTCAGACAGATGACGATAGTTGCGAGGATGTCCTTCATATGGCTGTTAGATATTATTGGTTTTTAAACGTTGGCGCGGATTCATTAAATAGATCATCATTAGCAACATGATAGACTATCAATTCAGCTATGAGATCAACTCATATTCAACTCTTATGGACTATTATCTTTATAGCTATTCAACTATCGCATTATAGACTTTTCCTAGGCCAGGGTCCTTCTCTCCCTTCCACAGCTTCTAGTGATACCTCAACTGTTGGACAACAGAGAGAGTTGCTTTATTCACTAATGATCATAGAGTTTTATATATTAAGTAGGATATTCATCATTTAATTGATAGAAAGCACTCTGAGCGTGGCCATTCTATGCCTAGTTTTAAAAGCTGACTTCCTTATGAATCAGCAGAGGAACAACAAGCAACTTCTCTGAATGCAGCAACGCTATATCCATCCGATCGGCAGTAATACAAAAACAGACAAATTTGATTTGCATCACAAGATCAAAAAGTACCTCAGATAGGAGTCCATGAGCATATGGCTAGGACAGACCCCTCTTCAACATCTCAAGCATCACTTCAGCAAAAATATGCATTTTGAGAACTAATGGGGAGAACCAGCTATTCTGGCTTCAAGGGTAACACCAGACGAGCTCTACCTGGATGTTTTCTAGATAATAGGAGAGTCACATCCCTTTATTACTTGTCTCTCACTTATGTACTCACAGCTTTCTCGGAGCTTTTTTCAAAAGTTATCTCAAGCTAAATGGAAACTAAAATAGATTTGGCTCTACAATTGCTCATTAGGAGATACTATCCCCCAAAAATTAGCCCTATTGGATCTTGGCAGCCTGATCAGACTAGAGCTTAGCCATGACACTTTTAGCAACAGGGGGGCCAAAAAAATCATGAAGCTACATATGCCAATGCTGAGATCATTTATCATAAGTAACACATAAATAACCGTTGATGCTTTGAATGTCTTGTCAAAAAATATTTACAACAACTTCACTGTTTGGGGTGTTGTCCTTCAAGATCGGTTTGACTATGGGCATCTTTTCAGGAAACTTGGGAAATTCACGAACCTCAGTAACTAAAACCACTATTTTTGCTTGATTTATGGGATCAGAAGTGAGGTTATTACATTAGTCTATTATAGTTGGAGTCTGAGTAAGTTACAGATAAATACGACAGATAGAAACAAAGTTATAATTATGGGTGTGGTAGATGGGTAGCATCATGCAGAGAATTATGCTGTTCCAGCCAGACTGGCTGAAGTTTACAATCTAAGCCAGTTATTTTATTATCATTTTTGATACATCAACCACATTTTATTCTT
>Ga0100378_1000296_pt1 | contig 56117 bp, 66 predicted proteins | sample CryGeymeta201502_FD_81535 | JGI IMG/M metagenome (GOLD analysis project Ga0100378, IMG submission 81535) | Groundwater microbial communities from Crystal Geyser aquifers in Utah, USA - Crystal Geyser metaG 2015-02 | ecosystem: Environmental > Aquatic > Deep subsurface > Groundwater | place: USA... | reverse complement strand
TCTTTTGAGACCTCTCTTTGTACCAGATCTTCTTCTTCAGAAGCTGATGGTGGGTTCTTCGGCCATGAATGACTGAAGCATGATCCTTTGAAAGATTAAGAGTTTCCCCTTCAAAAAAAGAGCCGATATCTGAATAGCTAATCTCAGGATATCTTTTTCGCATCAAGGCTATGAAAATATTTCTGCCATAAACAAATCTTCTCTCTCTACCTGTCTTTAATAGATCCTCAACATCAACATCTGAAATCTCAGAAATAAGATTAAGTAGACTCAGTGCTGAAGAAAGGATATCTTTAGTAATTCTTCTAGACTTAACAGTCTCCCATATAAACTCCTTTTTAACTGAATCATACTCAATTACAGGAAATCTTAGGTTTAATTTTTTCTTCGACATTTTCAAATAATTATGAATTTAATCAACATTAATAAAAAAAACTTGCATTTGCAAGTCTTTAATCATAATTCATTGACTGATGTTTTTACCTTCATGGCAAATTTCTCAGGAAACATTTCTCTAGAGAAAAATGGTCTAGGTACACCATTTCTTATTAGAACCTCCTTCATCTCCTTGAAAGAGAAAGTCCTATTTAGAAGAGCTTCTTCAGGGAGAACATTTTCTTTGAAGATATCTTCTATGGCTTTTGCCCTTATTCTATATTGAGAGTCAGTATCACAATTATTATTGTGAGTTATTTCAGCATGATGAACACTAGAATGATCCATGCCAATAGAACTTTTCTTTCCTTCTACAAAGGCCCCTATTTCTTGATATGAGAGTTTTGAAAATGAGAATCTCATCATTGCAAAAAAGTTATACCTAGCCTCAGTGATCTCTCTTTTTCTAGTCTTTATCAGAACGTCTTCAGGTTTAATACCGAGAACATTATGAATGACATTAAGTATCCTAGAGGCTGTATCTAACATCTCATCGGTAATATTTGGAGGGTTATCCCTACCTTCAGGTTCTAAACAAAACTTATTATTTTTTGGATCAAAAAGAATTTTTGAGTAATGTGACATATTGCAAGATCTATGTTTTTTCTTACATTAATAAAAAAGACCTGCCTTTGCAAGTCTTAGTGTAACCCAGTGCTTCCTCTGCCGGATTCCCCCCTTCCAGAGGACTCTGATAATTCATCCACTTCCAATATCTCTCCAGCCACAACGGGTTGTACCAGAACTTGCATAATTTTTTGCCCTTTTCCAAAAACAAAAGGTTCATCTTTCATATTATAAACTCCAACGATGTATTCACCTCTGTACCCTGAGTCAAACACTCCCCCAATAACCTTTATTCCTTCATTTAAAGAGAGTCCAGATTTATCCCAACAAAGAGCCACGTAGCCTTCTGGGATCTCAATTGCAATTCCTGTTTTTATTTTACTAGTTCCATTAGCAGGAACAGCAGTTTCTGCTAATGCATAAATATCCATACCTGCATCACCAGGGTGACCATAGGTTGGTAGCTTTGCTTCCTTATGAAGTTTTTTTATTTTTATCAGCATAGTCTCTTAAAACCTTATCAATCTTTTTTGCTATAGCCGCAAAATCCTTTTCTTTTTTTCCTCGTGTAGTTTCTGCTGGGGATCCAAGCCTAACACCAGAAGGGTTGACCGGACTTTTTGTGTCATAGGGTATTTGGTTTTTGTTTACAATTATATTATTTCTCTCCAGCACCTCACTCACCTCTTTACCACCAATATTTAAAGTACTCCAAACATCCACCAAAACTATATGGTTATCAGTTCCACCGGAAACAATTCTCCAGCCTAAATTCTTTAATTCATCACTAAGAGCCTTTGCATTTTTAATAGTTTGTTCAGCATACTTTTTAAAGTCTGACTTCATAGCCTCGCCCAAGGCAACAGCTGTAGCTAAAACTTGATTCATGTGTGGTCCACCCTGCATACCAGGAAAAACAGATTTGTCTATTTTTTCTGAATAATCTGATTTATCTTTTCTAGAAAAAATAAGAGCTGCTCTTGGACCACGAAGAGTTTTGTGAACCGTTGTTGTCACCAAATCAGCATGTAGGAATGGGCTCGAGTGTGCCCCACCGGCAACAAGCCCTGCAATATGTGCCATGTCTACCATTAGAATCGACCCACAAGCATCTGCGATTTCTCGAAATTTCTTCCAATTAACCTTTCTTGAATATGCAGAGAAACCAGCGACAATCATCTTTGGTTTTTCCTTTAGTGCAATTCTCATTATTGCATCGTAATTTAATTTTTCTGTATCTGGATCTACTGAGTATGGAACCTGCTTCCACATCTTTCCTGTTATTGAAACTTTATACCCATGAGAAAGATGTCCACCAGAATCCAGCGTCATACCCATAATCTTCGCTCCGTATGGAACGATAGCAGAGAAAACAGCCATGTTGGCTGGGGCCCCAGAAAGGGCCTGAACATTCACGTGCCATTTTGATTTTGATAGTTTAAATAATTTCAGCGCTCGCTCTTGTGCTAAATCTTCAACCTTGTCCATAAATTCGTTACCTCCATAGTATCTTGCGCCTGAGTACCCTTCTGAATACTTGTTTGTAAATTCGGACCCTAGAGCCTCCATAACATCTTTGGATACGTAGTTCTCAGAAGCGACAAGGTTTATAACTTTCTTCTGTCTTGCCTTTTCACTTTTTAGGAGTTTCTCAATTTGTTTATCTTTCATATGACTTATGTTACTTGAAATAGATACTTAATACAAAGGTTGACTAATAATGGTTTAATCAGTAGTATGAAAATAAACAGAAAATTGAAACATGAAAGAGAAATTCAAACAAAGGCTAGACGAGAACAAATTCGTTGACCTAGCAAATTGCAGAAACACTTCTCAACAGGAGAAGTATCTTGAAATCTACAAAAAGAATTATGATCCATTTGGAGAAAGGTCCAAAATTGAAGATCTTGGAAATGAAATAATTAGTGATACAGATTATTGGATTGTTATTCGAAATCAACACTACAAGGATCCAAAAAGGAAGCATCATTTCGTTGTCATACTTAAGAGGTTTATTAAAACCACTGAAGAATTAAGAAGCGAGGAAATTCTAGATGCATTTAAGACTCTGTCTGAGATAAACCTGAGGTTCCAAATTTGTGGTGGTGCGTTACTAATGAGATATGGCGACACCCGCCTATCTGGCGCCAGTGTTAAACATTTACATTTTCACATTGTTGAACCAAGCTCGAACGAGGCGATACCGCTTTATGTTGGGTGTAAAATAGATTGAAATGAACAAAAAAGTTGAAAAAGTGCCAATTGTTAAGTACTTGCCATTTGAGGAAAGATCGCCAAGCTCTGAGTATCGAAATGCTCTACTGAATATATCCTTATCAGGAGAAACTAGAGATCCTCAGTTTCATGAAGGGACCATGTCAAAGTATTTTGGAAACATTATGAGGTTTCCAATGAAAAATGGCTTCCCTCTTATAACAGAGAGAAAGATCACTGAGACAGCGCTGAGATACGCAATGGCTGAAGTAATCGGATTTATTCATGGAGCCACCACTTTAAAAGAGCTAGAGAGCTTTGGTTTACCAAAGTTCTGGTGGGAACGATGGACAAACCTTGATCGTGTTTGCGATAAGGGTGGTGAGTGCCACTTTGACCTTCCTGACAATGACAAAGGTGAACATCTAGGGAGGTTCTCTTATGGTGGAATTTGGGGTAGATTTCCTGGGCCAAACGGTACTGAAATAAACCAGTGGGAAAATGTCATTAAGCAAATGATCAAGTATCCCAGCGCGTTAACTCATAGAGTGACAAACTGGTACCCACCAGGGATAATTGTCCCAGATGGTAAGCGCCAAGTAGTCGTTGCTCCATGTCATGGTGACGTTCAAATAGAACTGTACCCAGAACATAAAGAGCTTACTCTAATTCATACACAAAGAGCCGCAGATATGCCAACTGGTGTACCATACAATATGATTCACTATGCTGGAATAGGTATGATGCTCTCTTGTGTGCTTGAATACACCATGAAAACATACATTCATATAATGAATGATTCCCATATGTACAACGAGAAGCAGCGAAAGATCGTATATGAGCTCCTAAAAAGAGAGCCTAGATGTCTTCCTACAGTAGAACTTCGGTTTGAAACTACAGGAGACCCTGTTGCAGATTTCTTTGCGATTCGTCCGGAGCATTTTCATTTAAAAGACTATCACCCTCATCCAGCGATGAGAGTTGATACTGAGTTGTAATTTAAAAGGCCACCCCAATTGGGGTGGCCATTTTTATTTTCCAACACGGATAAGGTTTACCCCTCCGCTCTTGAAAATTTCATAAGCATCAAATTTTGAATATCCACTTTCATAGTAAACATTCTGTATTCCTGCTACAACAATATTTCTTGCACAAACTGGACAAGGAAGTGTTGTCACGTAGATTGTCGCACCGTCTGTGGCATAACCATGTCTAGCACAAGTCGCTATCCCAAACTGCTCCGAATGAATTGCTGTACATAGGTCAGCATGTTCGCCTGGCTTGAAGTTAGACCTAGCATCACCAGCAACATCTGGCTCATGCTGAGTAGGCATATGACAGTTGAACCCTTTTACAATTTTCCCACCTGAGGTAACTATAACGAACCCAACTTGTCTCCACCAATCAGCACTCTTTTGGGCTTCTTCTAAGGCCTCAGACATAAGCCTCTGATGCATTTCATCAAAGGTAACCTCCTCATCTGGATCAAACTCAGATTCTCTTAGAGTGATCTGTTTATGATATCGTAGAAAGTGTTTACTTGAATACTCTACTTCAAAATCTGAAAGGTATTTCTTCCCCACAAACTTGCTAATATCCTCTTCAGGAAGAATGATTTTTGAATACCTGGTTCTAAACAGATCAACCAATCCAACCTCAAACAAAGATGCTGACTGACCTTTAAGCTCAGAATTCAACATGCGAACAATTGATTTTGGATTAACAGCTCGAAGATCTCTGGAGTAATGACTAAAGCCATCTTCAGAAATAATTTCCTTAATTAAACCAGAGCCCATTACGTAGATATCGCAATTGTTTTCTGAGAACAGATTTAAATATCCCTGATGAATAGCTGGCACGTAAGCTAAAATTGCTTTTTTCATGACTTCTTTTTTTCTTGTTTACTTTCTCCCGTATGTCTTAGTATGACTTCACTTAGTTCATCTATCAAAGGTTTAGCCCCCTCTTTCTTTAGCTTCAGTATTTTTGCCGTTGTAGAATTTGAAGATTGAGGTTCAAAATTAACAACCTTTTTTGCTATACCTGTTTTGACATACATGCGATCTATTATCTGAGAAAATGTCTCTTTATCCTCATCGTATTGAGTTGATGAAGAAGATATGACTAAAACATCCGGCTCAATCTTGGTCACAAAGTCACCCACTCCTTCTTTCACATCTCGTACTTTTATATGATCAACACAAGACAAACCACCAAGAACAGCTAATCTAGACTCCAGCTCATCAAAAGGACGACCCTCTCCTTTATTCTTTCTTGTTAACTCATCATCGTCAACTCCGAGAATTAAAATGTCGCCTAATTGAGAAGCTTTTTCAAGGTACTTAACATGACCATCGTGTATCATGTCAAAAACACCGCTAACAGCAATGATTATCTTTCCTTGAGCCTTATGGCCAGTAACAATTTGTTGAAGTTTGTCATAATCTGAAACAACCTTTGTTTCAAAAGAAAATTTAAAATCTTTATCTATATTCATGTTTTCTATTTTCAATTTGTTTAATTTGAAATTACCACACGAATAGAAGACTTGCAAGAAAAAGATTATTTAGGTAATGTGATTAAAAATGTAAATAGTCATAGTATGAAAAAATCAAAAATCACACTTATTGCTTCAGTTAGAAAGTCTGACATGGCAATAGCTCCAAAGGATCGAGAGAAACATTCAGAATTACTTTTTGATATCCCGATAGATAAAAGACACTTCGCGAAAACAACATCTGGTAAAATAGTTATCTCTGGAAGAAAGACTTTCAAAACTATTCCACCACAGTATGTACCCTTTGACCTAGGTCGAGAGACTGTCGTTATCACTAGACAAGAAAATCTTGATGTTCCAGATGGGGTAACTCTATATGGTGATCTCAAGAAATCCGTTGAAGACATGCAGCGAAAATTCCCAGGTCGGGAAATATTTATCGCAGGAGGTGGTGAGATATACAACCTATCATTTGATGAAATCGAGGTTGATGAAATCATATTATCTGTTGTGAATGATAAAAACGAAATTGAAGCTGATGTATTCTTCCCAACAGGATGGATGGATGATTTTAACCTCGAATCAAAAGAGATAAAAGAAGGTTTCTACAGGGATAAAACCCCTATTAGTTTTTCAATTGAAATCTACAAAAGGAAATCCATGTAACAAAAAGACCCACCTTTCGGTGGGCCTTTTTTAAATGTAAATTTTTTCTTTAAGCAGATACTTCAACACCCATTGAGCGACATGATCCTTCTACGATCTTCATTGCTCCTTCAATATTTTTTGCGTTGATGTCAGGCATCTTAATTTCTGCAATTTCTTTTACCTGAGCTTTTGTAATTGTTCCAACTTTCTTTGTTCTATTCTTTCCTGATCCAGCTTTGATTCCAGCAGCTTTCAAGATAAGACTTGTAACTGGTGGTGTTTTAATCAAGAAATCAAATGATCGGTCATCATATACATTTAGAACAACAGAACAGATCTCCCCTCTTTTGTCTTTTGTCTGATCGTTGAAATCATTTACGAACTGAGAAATATTTACTCCAGCTTGTCCAAGTGCAGGACCAAGAGGAGGAGCTGGTGTAGCTGCCCCTGCTGGAACCTGTAATTTTAGTTTTTTAGTTATTTTTTTTGCCATGTTTTTATCTTTATATAGTAAGTTGAGGCTTACCGCGTAACGAATAGTAGATTACCTTATATTTTCTTAAGTTGCAAGAAATCTAGCTCTACGGGTGTTTCTCGACCAAACATATCTACAAGAACCTTTATCTTACCTCGCTCCTGGTCGATTTCATTAATTTTACCTTGAAGCTCCTTAAACGGACCATCTGTGATAAGTATAGTTTCGCCAATCTCCATATCAATGTTGTGCTTTGCACTATCTTGATCCTTCATTCGAGCAAATAGGAAATCTATCTCCTCTTTTGACACTGGAACAGGAGTTACTCCTGAACCAACGAACCCCGTAACCCTTGGAGTGTTTCGGACAACATACCAAGAATCATCTGTAACCATCATGTCCACAAGAATATATCCAGGGTAAATTTTCTCCTCCACCTCTACTCTCTTCCCCGCCTTAATCTTGATCTTCTTTTCGGTTGGAACAACCACGTTAAATATCTTGTCTTGCATTCCAAGTGAATCGATTCTTTGCTTTAGATTTTTGAGAACAGCATTCTCATATCCAGAGTAGGTATGAATAGCATACCAATTCCTAATTCCTTGTATTTCTTGTTTTGCCATAATTAATTATTTTAGATGATTAGGTTTTTAATAAAAAGTGGAATTATATAAGACTTCCTAAAATCTGACTGAAGATATAGTCAAACAAACCAAGGTAGTACGCAATAGCAATTGAGATTACGATAACAATAGCGGTAAAAGCTATTGTTTGATTTCTCGTTGGCCAAACAGTATGGGTCATTTCACCTTTTACTTTTTTGAAGAATTCAAACATGATGTTTTTTTAGTTAATTTATTAATTGAAAAATTGGCTTTTTTAAAAGGCCTTTTGGGGCCTTTGATATAGTCATAATACCTTAATTAAACAGAAAAGCAAGTCTAAGTATTTAAATTAAAAAGAGCGTTTATTTACGCTCTTTTGTCCTATCAATCAGAAGCTTCAAACCTTCGTCACCTAGGTAATTTTCCATAAATGAAAATCTATAAGATTTATGATCGAAAACGTCAGGAAGGCTTAGTATATCAAGACTGTTTAAAACAAACATGTCATGAGTATTCTTATCTTCTTGATTTTTCCAAATAAAGACCTCTTTTCTAAAAACTCTAGATAACCGACTTAAGCCCTTAACTTTGGCCACATACAGACCATCCTTTATTTCAAGACCAGTATGCTCCCAAACATAAACGAATCTTTCACCAGAAGAATCGCTTATTTTTTTCTTAGCGATTCTTTTTAAATCCATGGTTTTTGTTTAAGTATATCAAAGAAAAACCACCTTCCGGTGGTTTTTAATATTATTGGATTTCGTAAGTTATTGTAACATTGGCAGTTACAACATTCTCCCCTATTGGAATTTCTGGAGATGCTTTTGGTGCTCCAGCTGCATCCATTGAAACCATTTCATTTCTAGCAGTCATGTATGGCTGAGGGTATGAAGTGTCATTACCTCCTTCATTAAAGGATACAATTCGGATAAGTTTTACTCCAAGATCATCTGCAAGTTCTTCAGCTTTAGCTCTAGCTGCATTTATGGCCTCTTTTCTTGCAAGTCTTTCATAAGACTCCTTATCTTCAACGTCAAAATAGGGACCAGAAAGATTTGTAACACCCATCTCCCCTAAAAGGGCCACCACAGCATTTGTCTTACTTATATCTCGTATTATCACATCAACGCTCTGACTAACGACATAGCCTTTTAACTTCTGCTCTCCATCATTCCAATCATATCTTGGGTTTGTGTTATAGGAAGAAGTTCTTATATCTTTTTCTTTTATACCTAAGCTATCTAAACTTTTCAAAGTAGATGAAATTTTTTCTGAAACAAATTCCTGAGCATCAGCCACAACATCTGACTCCTTTTCGAAAGAAAAAGAGATTGTAGCCATATCAGGCTGAATCCTAACTTCTGACTCCCCAGAGAAAGTCAGGGTATTGGGAACATCCCCTCCTGTTCCAATGTATCTTGAGCTTTTAAAAGCATTAAATGACATAGCAACTAAAAATATTGCCAATGTGACTAATACAATAATTACTAAATTACCAACATATTGATTTTGATCTTTTGTAAATAACATATTTAATTAAATTACCTAATAACTAAGAAGAAGACGTTTGAGAATTTGAAATCTTACGATGTTTAATGAAGTCTACATAGATATGGGCTAAGACAAGACTTGTTAAAGGCATGGTAACTAACAAGCCAATCCCAAATAGAAGCATCCCTAGAATATTAACTAGCCCTAATACTATGATAAGCCAAAATAATTTTAACCTAACACCTTTTGTTGCTTCCCAACTAAGCTTCATTGATTTTTTTATTGAAACGTTTTCGTCAATCATAAAATACCCCGCAAACTGAAGTCCTGTAGCCGCTATGATTCCTGGAATAATAAGAAGGATTGTTCCAAGACCAACAAGAATTGTAACTAATACTGTTAAAACGAAAAATTTAAAATACAAATTTGCATTTATTTCCTTGAAAACTGATTTAAATACAAGCTTTTTACTTTCCACTGAACGAACAGCAAAAATAATCCAGATTATTCCAAGATAAACTTGAAGAAAATATGATAGCAAGGTAAGTATCCAACTTTGGTCTTCAGCAAGACCAGAAACCAAGGATACACCAAGGAGTACAACAGCAACTAATATAAACTTGCTAAGCTCTGCTTTTTCTAAAGCCCAAGAATCAGAAAAGGCTTTTTTTATTGAAAATGTTTTTGATGTCATGTTATTTTAATTTAATTTCTAAACAAACCACTCTCTATTTGAAATGGGAAACGCTCTGTAATAAATTCAGCATATTCGTCTTCTATAAAAACTCTTTGCTTCATTCGCACTCTGCGTAAATTCGATATAGTCATCTGTCAACCAGATTCCTTACCTCATTCATTATAACATTATTCTTTTCTAAGTGCTTCAATTGGATCTAATTTCGCAGCTTGGATTGCCGGGAATACTCCAAAAAATATACCAATCCCTACAGAGATAACCATTCCAAGAATCAAACCAGAGATGGGAACTTTAAACGCCCAGAAAAAGCCAGCACTATTTGCAAAGACAGAAACTATGTATGCCAAGAAAACACCGAACAAGACCCCTATAAACCCACCTACAAATGTAATCAGTGCCGCTTCTGCTAAAAATTCGTTCCTAATATCTACACCTTTGGCTCCCAAAGCTTTTTTAAGACCAATTTCTGCCGTCCTTTCTGTTACTACAACATACATAATATTCATAACACCTACCCCACCTACAATAAGGGATATTGCTGCGACGGCTAACAGCAAAAATGTCGTGGCCTTAAGTATCGTATCAAAGGTTGAAAGATTTTGTTTCTGAGTAGCAACTCGAAAATCTTCATTCCCTTCTATTCTAATCTGATGACTTTTACGAAGGAGATCTCTAACATCCTCTGCTGTAATTTCAGCCAGAGTTTCATCTTCTACTTCAGCTACTGCGTAAAACAAATAATCTATACCCATAACTTTTTTCTGGAGAGTTCTCAATGGTAAAAATAATTGCTCGTCATCATTTGAAAAGCCAAAAGACCCACGAGGTTCATAAACACCTACCACCCTAAAATTCAGACTACCCACCCTAATAATTTCCCCTACTGGATTTTTCTCACCAAAAAAATATTCAGAGATATCTGACCCCAAAACAACAACTTGTGCCAAGCTTTTTTCTTCTGCCTCAGTATATCCTCTACCGTAAGCAAGATCACCTTTGTCTATTTGAAAACGGCTTGCTGAAGAACCAAAAAGAAAAGCATTTTTAGTCTTCCCCTCGTATGAAGCGATGTCCTGACTAACAACCGCCCCATAAACATTTTTTATATTTGGAAGGTTTTTTATTAAATCAACATCTCTTGTCTTAAAAGTATCTACCGTAATAGCCTGAGAGGCAGTAGAGTTGCCCTCACTACTTATCCCTCCAGAATTTCTCTGTTTAGTTGTGGGAGGCACAACTGTCTCAATAGTAAGTGTGTTTGAACCAAACTGCTCTATTTGATAGTTTAAATAACTCTTAAAACCTTCCCCAGCAGATAGTACCAAGATAATGGTCGCAACTCCAATAACTATCCCAAGCATTGTTAAAATAGCTCGAGACCGATTGCCTTTTATACCTTTATAGGATTGTTCCAGAAGTTTTTTCATAATATTTAAAAATCTATATACCTACTCATAGCGTAGTGATTCAATAGGGTCTAGCTTTGAGGCTTGAGCTGCTGGGTAATAACCGAATACAACACCCACGAAAACAGAAACCCCAACAGCAAGAAATATTGAACCAAGAGGAACCGAGAAAACCCAGTCAAACCCAGCAAAATGAGCACCGATAGAAATCAACCAAGATATGAGTGACCCCACTAAAATACCAATAACCCCACCAATGGTTGTTATAATAATTGCTTCAATTAAGAATTGCATTCTGATATTAAAAGATCTCGCTCCAACAGCCTTTCTTAGTCCAATCTCTCTAGTCCGCTCTGTTACAGTAACAAGCATAATATTCATAATTCCAATTCCTCCAACAACAAGAGATATACTTGCCATCAATCCAAGAAACAATCGTAGAGCATCTGTGATTCCAGTCAAAAGAGATACAGCATCTGCTAAATCCCGCACAGAAAAATCATCGTCTGATGCATTTTTTATCTTGTGCTCCTCGCGTAGAACCTCTCTAATACCTTCGATGGTTGGTTTAACATTTACGCCCTCATCTATCTTAGCCTGTATAAACTGCAAGTGATCTATTCCAAGAAGCTGTCTCTGAACAACAGCTAGTGGGGCTAAAATCTGATCATCAGGATTAAAGAAAATACTTGACCCCTTTTCTTTTGTAACTCCCACAACTCTTAAAGAGATCGAGGATGAGCTGTCAGCTGAGTTTAGCCTAACCCTCACAACCTCCCCAACTGCAGACTTGTCTCCAAAGAGAGACTCCTTAACAGACGATCCTAGGACGGTAACATACGCAGAAGCTTTATCTTCAGCTTCATTAAAGAATCTACCTTCTGAAAGCTCTATATCTTGAACAGAGGGATACTGATAAGTTATCCCAGCTATGGCAGTATCAACAGACTCTCCTTTCCAAACAACAGTACCATTCCCATTAGCTCCAGCAGTTACAGCTAAAACATGATCTAATCTTGGATCTTTATCAATAGCTTCTGCATCAGAGAATTTCAATGTCTCTATCTGAATACCAAAAACTGCGGCTGGCGGACCTGTTTCGTCACTAGCCCCAGGCAAGACACTCACCAGATTAGAACCAAGTTTTGTAATCTGAGATAAAACAAGACTCTGAGCCCCAACCCCAAGAGAGACAATTATAATAACTCCAGCCACCCCAATTATTATCCCAAGCATAGTCAGTAGCGTTCTGGCTTTTTTTATAAAAAGGGTTTTAAATGCATCTTTGAGAATATAAATAAATCTCATGATTATTTTTTCTTACCGTATTCTAATTTTTTACCATCCGCCTTTTCATCGCTAGTGATTTTTCCATCACGAATAGTAATTATCCTATCGGCATACTCAGCTGTCTCTTGCTCATGAGTTACCAAAATAATAGTTCTTCCCTTTTCATTTAGTTTTCTAAGTATTTCCATAACAGCCTCTCCGGATTTTGAGTCCAGATTACCTGTGGGCTCATCAGCAAAAATTACGTCTGGATCATTTACCAAAGCCCGAGCTATGGCGACCCTCTGTTTTTGCCCACCAGATATTTGATTGGTGTAGAAAGAAACTCTTTCAGTTAGATCAACAGCAGCTAATGCATCTAGCCCCATTTTTTCATGTGTATCCCTAGGTCTACTACTGTACAAAAGAGGAAGAACAACGTTATCAAGAACTGTTGTTCTGGGTAGAAGATTAAAGGCTTGAAATACGAACCCAACTTTCTCATTTCTAATTTCTGCAAGTGCGTCATCATTTAAATCACTAGTGTCTTTACCTTCAAAAAGAAATTCACCTCTTGAGCCTCGATCCAGAAATCCAAGAATATGCATTAATGTTGATTTTCCAGAACCAGATGGCCCCATAATTGCGACAAACTCCCCCTTCTCTATTTTAAGATCAACATCAAACAACACCGGAGTTACCACGGTGTCATTTACATATTCTTTAGATAGTTTTTTTATCTCAATAAGAGCCATAATTTAGTTAAGGGTTTATTACAATTTCATCTTCAACAGCCAAACCTTCTATAACTTCAAATAGTGATCCACCCCCTTTAAATCCGACAGATATTTCTATCTCCTCTACGTCATTACCATTTTTCTTTAAAACATATGTTTTATCGTCTTTCTCTATCACAGCTCTTCCAGGAATACTTAACACCCCTTCTTTCTTATCAACAATAAGAGTCATGTTGGCTGTCATACCAGGTCTAAGATTTGGCAGATCATCAACTAAAGATGCCTTGATTCGGTAATTTACAACACCTGAAACCAAAGTCGAAGAAATGTCTATGCTTGTAACCTCTGCCATAAACACCTCGTCAAAAGAAAGTGCGTCAAATGTAATCTCAACAGGCATCCCTGGTTTTACCTTATTTATATTTGCTTCGTTTATATTTGCCTCAAGCAATAGCTGATCTACATCCTGAAGAACAATAGCATTTGAATAAGCTTGTATAAGTTCTCCTGGGTTTGCGTCTATTCTTGTAATCGTACCTGATTTAGGAGCCCTAATTCTGGTGTCTTCTACTGCAGCCAAAGCAGCATCTACTCTACCTTGAGCAGACAAAATGTCAGATTTAGCTAGAAGAACTTCAGAGTTTGTAGCATCTGCCAGCAAATTGTTTAAATTTGCCCGAGCTGTGTCTATGACTGACTGCTTCACAGTTAGGGAAATATCTCTAGTTTCAAGGGCTGCTTCATATGCATTTAGGTTTGTTACATATGAAGAACTTTTTTTGTTTGGTATTTCAACAACCCAGGTTGTGTTTAATGCATTACTTGATGAAAACTGAATAAACAAACCTTTGGTACCAATCGCCACAGGTTTTGAAGTGTCAACAGACCCATCACCCACCTCTAAACCATTGATTGAAAATCTATTACCAGACCCTGAAGAATACATCCTAATTCGATATACACCTTCTTCTTCACCGTTGTAGGTACCAGATATAGTTGGAGCTGTTTCTGAGCTAGAGCCCTCTGGAACAGCCTCAAGTCCTCCAGAAAGAAGTGTCCTTTTGTAGTTTTCAACTAGTCTATCTTGCTGTATCTTTGATTGTGCATAGTCTATTTCTGCATTTCTAACAGCAACTCTGGCAACTTCTATGGCTTCACTAGTTGATCCATCTAAAAGCTGCTGATATGCAGCCTCTGCCCTGTCCCGCGCGGCTTCTGCTTGAGTAAGATTAGCTAAGGCTGATCTGTTTTGAAGAGATGCAAGGATTTGGCCTTTGTAGATTTTTTGACCCAACTTTACGGGTATTGAACTAACTATTCCGCTTTGAGAAAAAGACAGAGTCAAATCAGTATCTGAAACAACCTGTCCTGTTGCTAGAATTGTCTCCTCAACATCCCCAATAGCAACAGTTTCAAATAGATACTCTTCTTTCTTTTTCCCGCTTGCCAATAAAACAACTATCAAAATCACAACAGTGACAATAACCCACCATTTTTTTCTTTTAATAAAATCCCAAGATTTTTGAAACATAATTATTTAATGGCCAAAAGCTCAACTTCGAAGACAAGTGTAGCCCCTGGTGGAATTAGCCCTCCGGCACCTCTGTCACCATAAGCAAGATCAGCTGGGATTATCAATTTTCTTTTTTCTCCAATTTTCATCCCTAGAACTCCTTGATCCCAACCAGCAATCACTTGACCAGCACCTAGATTGAAATCAAAAGGTGTCCCTCTGTCTACTGATGAATCAAATTTTGTTCCATCTAAAAGTGTTCCAGTGTAATGAACAGAAACAACGTCTCCATTTTTAGCCTCTTGACCATTCCCTTCTTGTAAAACCTCAACTATAAGCCCGCTTTCCTCATTTGCTGTATTTGTATTTTCTTGATCCATTGTATTTATATTATCTTCTGCATTATTGCTATCTACCCCAACATTATCTTTTGCTGGTGAGAATACAGCCATAACCACAAGACCTATTACTATTAAAAATGATATTATAACACCTGTTTTTTTCATATTTATATATTTAAACTATTAATTGGTAATCTCCTTAACACGTTTCATTATAGACTTAGCCCGACTATCTGTCATCCCAAATTTTTTGATTAAATCATTCTCAGAATATGGAATAAGATCACTGATTAAAATTATCTCTGCTTGAGCAAACTGATCCAATAGATGATTTGTAATATAAGGCAGAACCGTAACAGGGAAAACTTTTTTCTCAATAATCATATCCTCTAAACTCCTACCATTTGGGTAATCCCAACCTATTAACTTCATTTGGTTTTTACAGGATCCGTATTGGATAGACTTGTCAGTAAATTGAGTGTTGGTTATAAGCCACATGTCATATTGTTTACCCTGCTTCTTTTGATACTCTTGGATATCCATCCTTCTTGCGTCAGCATACATTACAACATCTAGGTGGGTTTTTATTTTTGATTCATTTCTATATTTAACTTCTATCAAAATGGTTTTGTTTTTTGTTTCAAGCATTACGTCTATTTCATGATCCACGCAAGCCCCTTGAACTATTTGGTTTCTTTTTGTTTTGTATCCATGAGCCTGAAACAAAGCTTCTATGTATTGCTCAAAGAGAAATCCAGCAGGTCCAAGTCTCTCTAGCCCTCTACGAAGAGAGTATCTCACGGCAATATCTATATCTTCTTTCATTAAATGAGATAGCGCCATTCTATAAATACGATTTGTGTTTAAAGATGGCTTAATGTCCTTCTGGACAAGATTGCAAACATTTTTTGCAAGATCTATTGGGGCTCCAGCAGCAACAAAAGAATTGCAAAGCTTATCCTTGCTAAATTTCTCTTCACCTCCTGTTGATTTGGTAATAAGCATAAGACTATTATAGCAGACAACCAAACCATCTAAAACATAGACTGTATTTGACAATAAGTGGCAGCTGCGTTAGTCTGTAACGAAATCGAACATAGCCATATGGAGATCATAAATGTAATTATCTTTACATTAATTATGGGCTCAACATATAGCAGCTCAGAAAAATCTTTTATTCAAAATTACCCAGATCATAGTCTAAATACTCAATCTGGCATATTGAACCCGATAGAGGCCTCGGTCATACTTATCAAAAATAGGATTCCTCAGAAATCTTATTTTGAAAAGAGACCCTCGCTACTCAAGGGTAACTGGGCAAGAATGGACAAAGAGCGCCCACACACTTAGTATGGCTCCGGCCCAAAATATATAGAGAAACGAAGGTCATCCAATCGGATGGCCTTTTTTATATGACCCAAAGAAAAAGCCCGTCTGCAAATTGCAGACGGGCTCAAAATAAACTCAGCGTTTGTTAAGCGGTAGTAGCTCCGCTCTTCTCAGTCACCGTGGTAAACTGATTCAACAAATTGGTGATGTTACCAAGAATGGCACCAAGATCCCCCTTGAAGACAACAGTGTTTCCAGACATTTCGTAAGGAACTAACTGCTTATCAGTTCGATCGGTAATGAAACCAATCACGGAAGGAACCTCAACCTCCATTTTTTTGTTCACCTTGGCCGGCATAACCGACACCAGCTGATATTGGTTTTGGCCAACCTTGGCTAAGAAAAGATTCTCTGTCTTTTTATTTCCAGAGAAAACATTCTTAATTGACGAAAGAGTCGTAGAAAGGCTGTTACACTTTTGATTACCCACAATCAGAACCCATGGAGTCTTAGCCTTATCGTAAGGCGAGACAATCGCAGAGAAAGGAACTTCCCCCTCTCCTACGTGAGCAAAGCTTCCACCAAACGATTCTGTCCGAGTCATCTCGAACTTAACCTTAGCAGAAACAACTGCTTTTGTTGTGTTAATCTGAGCCTTTTCAGTGAAAAGTACTCCATCAACAAATGTAACAAAGTCAATCGATACATCCTTCAACCAAGGTAGCAATTCAGCTGTCTTCTTGAAAGATTCTTCTGTCCAGCCAATCGGGAGAATGTCCATAACCCTCTGAGTCTGGTTTAAGATCATCTCGACCAAACCAGATGTCTGAGTTCGACTCATGTAATTAGTCCACACATAAGGAACCAAATCCTTAAATGTTATATCCTCATTCGTCAGCGCTGTAGGCAGATCGATTGTCACATACTCATGTGATTTTCCTAAATCTGGAACCGTGTTTGTTCGATCAATTGAATCGAAAACGATACACTTGTTTTCACCATTAGCGGCCAGAATGCCGGTAATTGCCATTATGATACCTGGGGCTATCGCCTTGTTTGTACCAACTACTACTAAAAATGTTTTTTTCACGCTTTTGTTTTTTGCGTTTATAAAATGTACTAACACCGTTCACGGGGGGTGTACCACGGTCCTTGAAAAACAAGAACAATGCGAAAGATTGTATCAGAATGGGCTTTATTGTCAATAGACTTTTAAACCAATTTTAAAAAACTATTATTATATACAAAACTCTTAATATTACAGATTATGAGTTTTATATTATATCATTGACAATCTATAATTATTATGTTAATATAAATCAAACTTTAAAATATTAAATCATGACACTCTTGTTCCTTACATTACTTGTAACCATCCTATTTTCTGTTCCACTTCATGAGCTCGGTCACGCTATCGCACTTAAAAAGTCTGGTGTAGACATAAAGGAAATTACCCTGCTTGGTATTGGGAAGATAATTTTTTCTTTTAAACTAACCAAAGTTTTTGGTGACACACCTCTAAACATACGACTATTGCCTTTGGCCGCTTTTGTAAGGCCGTCAAACATTAGCTATCTACGACTAACATCGAAGAACCCTTCAGCTTGTGAGTATGTTTCAGCAAATGGTATAGCTATGAATCTTCTCTTAGGAAGCTTGCTGCTTTTTTTGGGGATCCTGACTGGATACATTAGCCATGGGAACATCGATGTACTTACTGTGTCGGCTATGCTTACATCATTCTTTCTTGGTATTTTTTCTAAAAAACCATTAATGTCTAGTGTTTATGTTTTAATTGGCACGACTATTCTTTTCTCTGGTTTAATGATATTTATATTCGATCCTTTTGAAGGTTCAAATATTTGTAAATTGATGCTAGACAAAATGACAAATGCGCCACTTACATGGGAATCATTTTTTACATTCTCAGCTTACTCAAGTATAGTGCTTGGTTTTTTCAATGCTATGCCAATAAAGCAGCTTGATGGTGGACAACTTGTTTGTGGCAAAATACTAAAAAAAATCAAAGGTAAGAGAAAAACTAGATTCTACTCTTCTATTTCGGTATTGTACAGCGTCACATCGTTATTTGTTCTATTGTATATAACATTATTTGGTTTTTAGAGCCTCTTTGTTAATTAGAAAGCCACCTCATTTTGGTGGCTTTTTTATATTACAGAGGAAAACTACAAAAAATTAAGAAATTTATTGTAGAATCCATCCCCCACAATGCCGTAACCCCACTCGAGAAGTAGACTTAAATTATTTGTAAGGAGTAATACACCAAGAAATATTAAGAATACCCCGCCAACTATTGTCACCCATTTCATTACGGGTTCTATTTTTTGAATATATTTTGTAGCTTTTGACACACCAAGAGCCACCAAAAGAAATGGAAGACCCATACCTAGCGAGAATATGGCGAGAAGAATAGCCCCAGACAGAACAGTACCTTGAGTCCCAGCCAAGAGAAGAATGGACCCTAAGATTGGACCAACACATGGTGACCACCCTATTGAGAATGCCGCCCCCACAATAAAGGAAGATGCTGGGTTTCCAGGTTTTATAAACTTAGGCAAAGATAATTTTTTCTCAGCCTGAAGGAAAGGTAAATTAAAAACACCAAGAATGAAGAGTCCAAAAAATATAACCATTACTCCCCCAATCTTAACTAGGATATCCTGATATTGAACTAGTTGCCTACCAGCAAACCCGGCAATAACTCCAAATAAAATAAAGACAACTGAAAATCCTAGTATAAAGAAAAATCCATTCCAAAAGATCTTTTTGTTTGAACCTTCTCTATTCTCTTCTAAGTCCTTTGCAGAAACTCCAGAAATAAACCCAAGATAGGCTGGAACAAGAGGTAGCGTACATGGGGCAAGAAACATAAACAGCCCAGCTATAAAAGCTGAGACTGCTAATCCTATGGTTACCTCAATCATAACTAGTTCCCCCTAACTTTATTTACCAATGTCTGAACTGTGTCTATTGGCAGAGCACCAGAAAATGGTGTAGCTTGACCACCCTTTGAAACAACAACAGAAAATGGAGTTCCTGACGCACCTGAAAGTTGACCTTCTAATTGATCATCATCAATTTTTGCTGCGTACTTTTCACTTTCGTAACATGAAATATACGATTGCTCATCTATACCTTTTTCGTTAACAAAATTCAAATATAATTCATCACCCAGACTAGTCTGGTTAGCAAATAAATATGAGCTAAATTCCCAGAACATATCATTTCCACCAAGCTCAGCAACACATTCAGCAGCTAGAGCAGCTGGCCTAGCATTTCTATGATTCCCCAATGGGAAGTGTCGATACACCCATTTAACATCTGGGTTTGTTTTTACTATATCCTCCACTGTAGGATGGAATCTAGAACAAAATGGACACTCATAATCAGAATATTCAATGATAGTTATAGGTGCTTTAGGGTCACCATAAATATGGTCATCCTCAGTAACATTTGTCATTATTGAACCTCCTTGACCTGGGTTGCTTGCAACATTACCTGAGCCATTATCCCCCATTACGAAAAATATAGCCCCTGCAATTAAGATCCCTGCAATAATAATTGCTGTTCCTGTAGATATACCTGCTTGTTTTTGCTCTGTTGTCATATAAATTATATTTTACCGATTAAGTCTTCACCTGGCTTCAGTGTATCATTTCCTGGTTCCCAACTTGCTGGGCAAACCAAACCATCGTTCTCTGCGACGAATTTCGCAGCTCGAAGCTTTCTAAGAAGCTCTTTTGCTGATCGTCCAATTGAATTATCATTTACTTCCATAGATTTTATTTCCCCTTCTGGATTTAAGATAAATGTCCCTCTGAGAGCTAACCCTTCATCGTACAAATATACCCCAAGCATTTTTGCCATCTCCCCTGTTGGATCAGAGCCCATCGGGAATTTTACTTTTCCAATTGCAGGAGAGCTGTCCTTCCAAGCCTTATGAGCAAAAGCGGTGTCAGTAGAAAAAGATATTACTTCAGCGCCTTCCTTTTTGAATTCATCATATAGCCCAGCAAGCTCTTCAAGCTCTGTAGGACAAACAAAAGTAAAATTCGCTGGATAGAAAAATAGTATCAGCCATTTACCTCTATAATCTTCAATAGAGACATCTTTAATCTTTCCGTCGTGATAAATCTCAAAAGAAGCTTCTTCAATTTTGCTTCCTATAATAGTTTCTGCGTAAAAATCATCCATAGTATGTAAATAAATTAACTTATTAGTAAGTGTTTTCTATTATAACAAATTTACTTAATGACGCTTTTTAAACGATCATAAGACAATATAATTCCCAAAGCACCAGCAAATGCCATAATACTCCAAAATGCTATATCTATAAGAACAAGAAGCCATGGCTCCCCCATCAAGTTTATAGGTGTATTGAATTCCCAAAAGAAAAACGGGATAAGTATTAGATAAAATAGTCTTAAAACTCTTCTTTTCTGACTAAATTTACCTGCTATATAAAGTACGTATATAAGAGTGAAGACAAAAGCTAAAACAAAGTATCCAGCTCCAATAATCATTGGGTCTGTCATAGAAAGTGGAAGTGGCTCTATATGATGCCAAACAGCTACAATTTTTTGATTTTGCATCCCTGGACCAGTCAGTATTCCATTGAAGTCCATTCCTGTACCAAGAAGTCCGAATGTTAAAAATCCCGCAAGATTTAAAGCTATCCCTCCGATTATTGATACTATGAATATTTTTTTCATGTTTTTATAACAACCCTTGATCTGCTAATGATTCTTCCTTCAAGACCTCCATGTATTTTACTATTGCAGCATCTTTATTCTCATCTTTTCCTTGCCATACTTCTAAAACAGGACCTTGAATTGCTCTTGCGTATGAAAAAGCTATGGGCCATGGAAGAGGTTCTCTCTTTGCTATTTCATTCAGGTTCTTTGTAGCTTGCACATGGGACTGCCCACCAGACAAGAATACTACCCCACCTAAGTCATGAGGGGCATTTGCCAGTAATACATCAACTGTTTTTTCTGCCACCTCTTTATCTATCATCTCTTCTCCTGATTCGCTTCCAGGCACAACCATACTTGTCTTAAGAACAACACCAGGTAAATACACGCCACGAGCGTTTAATTCTTCAAAAAGAATGCCCAACGTTTGAGTCAGGGCTTCAGCTGATTTATCTATTGAATGTTTCCCCTGAAGAAGAACCTCAGGCTCTACCATGGGAACCAACCCTTTCTGCTGACACATCTCTGCATAGCGAGCCAGGATTTTTGAATTTTCTCTTATCGATCCATCAGTTGGAAGACCGGCTTCTTCATCTATTTTTACAACAGCTCTCCATTTACAGAAAACAGCACCCATAGAGACATACTCATCTAGCCGCTCTGACAAATCACCCAATCCAGACGTAATCTGCTCTCCAGGAAATTCTTCCCTGTCTTTAGCTCCAGAATCCACCTTTATACCAATTGCAATTCCTTTTTCCTTCAAAATATCCAAAAAGCTTCTCCCTTCTGTATCTGACTGCCTCATGGTCTCATCATACAGAATTGTCCCTGACAGATGATTCTCAACCCCCTCTACTGTTAGAAAAAGCTCTCTAAATCTTCTCCTGTTTTCTTCAGTCCCCTCTATTCCAAGTGGCTCAAGCCTTTTTTTGTTGGCTGTTCCAGTGCTTTCATCAATGGCCAAAATACCTTTTCCGGGAGCCATCATGGCTTCTATTGTTTGTTGTAATTTATTTGTATCCATACCACAATTGTAGCATGAAGAATATAAGTTGTTTTACTCCATATTTCCTGGTACAAATAGCTTATATGATAACTGTATTTCTAAAGGCTATACTCCTGCTTTTCCTATCAGCAATATACCTGCCGTCATTTTTAATAGTTACCCTACTTGGCGGAACCTGGAGAGGTCTTTTGGAAGAACTCGGCTTATAAAGCAAAAAAACAACCCGATAATGGACTGTTTATATATAATGCAAAACGAAAGGCCGATCCAATTGGATCGGCCTTTTTCAAAAAAAGAACTGCGCCTTAGACTACAGAATTGTTGCCAGCAATGAGCTGGTTTGAAGGTTCAAAGTTCTTAAGCCTTCTGAAGTTTGGACTTCCTACAACAGCAAGGCCGTTGGCGGCAAGTGATTCATCAGAGTCATCGTAATGGCTTTCTTCATCATTCAGCATACTCATAGAGCTTGACTTACGAAAAGCTTCTCCAGATTTCAAATTAGAAAAAGCAGAAGCCATTTCTTTTCCATCAGCCTCTTCTGCTTCAAGAAGAATATTGTATTCCTCAAGATTGCTTGGAGAGTCTTTTGATCCACGAATTAACTCCATGTGATGCTCAAGATAAGGCTTAACAATTTTTCCATCCTTATTCTTTTTAGACAAGGGAGGCGGCATCATAAGAATGTGCTCCACCTCAACCTCAATAAGGCCTTTTCTTGTTTTTACATCCCCTACAAATTTACTCTTGGTAATTTTGTATTGATTCAAACCCTTCTTGGAAGATGCAACTTTCTGAGGTCTGCTTACTTTGTTTTTTCTAACGCTCATGGCTATAATTTTTAAGATTTATTATACTATATCATAGTCAAACATATTTGTCAAGCATCATCAACATAAACAAATAAGAGCCGATTTGGCCCTTATTTTATTAGGCTTTATGATCTTATTCTATCTCTTCCCAAGAAAGAATCTGATACGAGTCTGAAGTTAGAGGAAAGTTTGGTGGTGGGCCATAAAGAAGGTTCCCATCATAAATAATATTTCTAAGAACATATCCAGTATTGTTTGTATAAGCAAAACCATACCTATTATTTGTAGCCAGCATACCGTATAGAGTTATCTCATCTCTAGAATGGTAAGGCGAACATCTGTTTGACCATCCAGATGGTGGTGCGTAATAGAATCTACCAACCCTACCGTTTTGAGCAATCAAGGCTGCATCTATTCTATATGTGTCAGCACTTACCAATCCAGCATTTATATTCTTTTGAGAAATAAGAGCTAGAACGTCTTGACCATCGTAGTTTGTATACAAAAGATCGTTGTTGACCGTTATGCTTTTTCTGGTATTTGCATTGTCAGGAAAAGCTCCAGCTGCAATTGTAAGTTTTGCCCCATCTATCTGACCTTCAACCCAGAGATCGTCTTCAACAAAAATTAATCCATTGCTCGGATTTGAATAATTACCTAAAAATGTTTCTGAGTTTACACTCCATGTCCCCCAGTCAGCCTGTGAAGAGTAACACCCACTAGGTGCAGAAACCAGGCTGTTAACTTTATATATATCAAATGTGTCATCTGTCTTCAAAAGAATTCTATATCCAGACTTGCCGGAATCTCCAAAATACTCACCGCTTGCTTGAGCCTCACTTTTAATATTAGAAAGGTCGTTTGTTAGACCGGTAAAATCAACTTGAGGTACAGGATACTCTCTTCCAGCCTCAAAAACATCTGGTCTAGCTGATGGCTCAAGTGTTGGAGAAGGATCATCAGGAGAAAGACAGGTGTGAACTCCCCAGGAGTTACCTGTACAAGCGTCACCATCTGTATCTGTATAAGTCTCTTTAGCACTGGTAACAATATTGTGAGCCAGGCCGTCAAAACGAATACCACCATTTGAATGTATAGGACCATAAACCTCTGTTCCCTCGCCAAATCTCATTGCGCTGTTCGCTGCTACAGCAAAAGTAGCCAGTGACGGAACAGCCAGCTGCGCTCGTATAGACCTTGTTATGTTTGGCTGAGCCAGAGTTGAACCAGTTGATTCAATCGCCACAAGAGTTGAGCCAATTTCTGGAGGTGTAATATCTAGCGAAAAACTTCCAATAATTGTTCCGTTCTTATCAGAAAAATCATGAACATATGGGCCTGCAACACCTGTGCCATCCTGAAAATCCTCTGGATCATGAGCCAGGTGCCACCTATAATAGTCAATTCCAGCCTCAGCTATGTGAAAGGATATCTCCCTTTGTAAATTTCTTTCTACCACATGAAGACTTGTAACAGACCAGTTTACAAAAACAATCATAAGAGGAACAAATACGCTTATCAAAAGCACAAGAGTTAAAATTATATAACCTTTTTTATTAGATCTAATCATAAGTTATCTTTTAGATTACGAATGGTCATCTGAGTAGAAAGCTCTACAGCTTCTGGCGGCCTGTTTGGATCATGGTCAATAATAATAGTTATCTTTACCAATCGAACATCTCCAGAAGAAACAGGCTGAACCAGTGGGTCTGTAGTTCCGTCATAATTGGTGTCAAAATATTCAAAGACTGGGCTAGCGCCATTTGCAACATCTTGAATAACCCAAGATATCTCTTCGTTATTTAAATCATAAGATAGAGGGCTGCCACTTGGTTCTGTTACCCCTTTTTTAAGGGTGTCTTCATCTAAGAAATATCTAACTCTTTCAATCAAATCATCATTATCTATGTCGCTATAAAATATAAAAGTTTCAGCTGATGCATTTTCTATAACATATGCTCCATTGTGAGACTGAGAAGCGCTTCTTACTTCACCAACAAGTGGCCTAAGTATCTTTCTACCCTCATCTATAGAATTTAATCCAGTTTGAGCTATTCCCTTAAAAATAAATGAGTCACGAAGAAGACTTGTTGCGCCAACAGCTAATACGCTAAAAATACCCAAAGTAACAAGTATCTCTGTTAAGGTAAACCCTTTTGTATTTTTAGTATTATTAAACATAGTTATTCATCCATCTCTACTAACACCTCCTGCCAAGCATTATTTAAATCAATATCCTGACTAAATTCTTGATAACCATCAGCGTTTACCGTTAAAGTATATGTTCCATTAGATAATCCTTGAAAAGCGATTTGACCCGGAGCAACACAGTTACCAGAAAAATTAAATTCTAAATTATCAAAGGTTGGTGTGAACAAAGGATTTGAAGTTGATAAAGATACTTTATATCTAAAGTATCTATCTCCATCTGAAATAGCTGGAATATCTGTTGGAATTGACGTGAAAAATGTACTTGATGTTCCATCTGGACCAATGAAATCTGTAGGGGTACCAGAGCTTGTTGTAGCTATCTGAACTTGAATGTCTGTTGAAATTGGTATGTCCCCAGACCAAGACAAATCATGATAAGTAACTCCTGGACCTAGATCAAAAGTAGATGAAATCAACTCTCCTGATGAGACATATCCATCTATGTCTTCAAAAAGAAGAATCGAACCAATAGGATTGTTAACATTAATGCCTCCATCATCTGATGAATACACAGTTGGATCTGAGTAGTTTACTTGACCTTGACCACCCGACCAATCAGTTTGTGTTTTTGCTGATTGACCAGAAAGAAATGTTTTATTAAACCCTGTTTTTTGTAGACTAACCACAGCATTAGAAATTGGATCTCCTGTACCTTGCGCCTTTATGGTAAACAAAGTTGTAGGGGAATCTTTCGGGAATAAAGTAATCTTTAAATCTTGATCTACTCCCGGAGTTATAGTTAGTGGATTAAAGGGATTGAACCCAGCAACGTCATAGCTTGAATCTGTTGTATTTACGGTGTATGTTCCCCACTCCATATCACTCAATGAAAGAAGACCACTTCCATTTGTAGAATGATTACTGTCATATTTCAGAACATCAGGGTTTGTTCCAATTAACTTACTACTCACAAGATCAAAATCAAAAGCCGAAACTGCTTGGCAAGTATCAGTAACACTAGAGATATTCATCGTACTTGTTTCATCTATAATAAAACTAACATCAGTAATCTGGCCCTGGCTCACTGTTACATGAGGTTTAATGGGGTTTGGGTTACTAATGTCTGAGATATAAGTTTGATCCATTGAATAGCCTCCTTTTGTAACTAGTAGCTCATAAGATTCAAAGGATGGAGGTGCGTCCACAATGGTAAGTATTCCATTGTTACCAGTAACATCGTCTATGTCTATATTAGGAGAAATACCACTATTAACAATTGAGACATTAGCCCCAGAGATATCTTCTCCATTTGCATCAAAAACATTTATTCTCAATGCCCCATTTGTAGAAAGACTCTCTAAGCTTTGAGGAGCAACATTTGTGTTAAATACTAAGTTCGAAAAATTCTGACACAAAGCGCATTGAATTTCTATTTCAACAAGCTTATTATCCGCAGGAGAAAGATCATCTGGGGATCCACCTAGTGTCCCATCAAATGGAAGATCGATATTTCTAATAGTGGTTAATACGACAAAATCTATACCTTCCCTAGTAATCTCCTGAGAAGGGTCTACAACACCAGAAGGTATACCTCCGATTGTACCTACATTGTCATAAGGGAGGTTTCTTATTATTTCTATTTGTTCATTAGCTAGATTTGTAGCAACTGTTTTTGTTTTAAGAAAATTTGTTGTTTTAAATATTTGAGCATATCCTTGATATATAGAAATAGAAAGAACAGAAAAAATGGCTATAGCCACCACCATCTCCATAAGGCTAAATCCAGCCTTGAATTTATTTATCTCGCCATGTGATATAAAAAACATAATTATAAATTAAGAAATACCCTCAAGAACAGAATACATAGGTGACATTATCGAAACGGCAAAGAACCCTACCGCAGAGCCAATTAGAAGCATCAGAACTGGTTCTATAATTGTCGACAGATTTTTTGTCTTACTATCCACTTCATACTCATAAAAATCAGCAACATCTTTTAGCATATCTACCAGCTTACCGGTCTCTTCTCCAACTTCGACCATCTCACCCATCATGACGGGATACAGATCTTTTCTTTCTTCGAAAATTTTGGATAGTTGACCTCCTTTTTCAATGCTTTTTATACCTTCTTCTAAAGATTTTTTATAATGAGTATTTTGAAGAACTTCTTTTGTGATAGTAAGAGCTCGACTTATAGAAAGACCAGATTCTAGTAAAGAAGAAAGGGTTCTTGTTGCTATCGCAGTATTCATTTCTATAGCTATAGTTCCAGTTACGGGTATTTTTAAAACTATGAAATCAATGTATTTTTCCATTGATTTCAATCGGAATATTGTAATAAGGCCCGCAAAAAAACCAACTATTGAAACTAAGAAAAGAAATGTGTGTGCCTGAATACTGTCACTAAGGAATATAATCAGTTGAGTGCTCGCTGGAAGCTCCATGTATAGACTTTTAAAAGTTGCAAGAAGTGTTGGAACAACAAAGATAAACATCAATACACCTATTATCACCATAGCACTTAGAATAACTCCAGGATAAATCATTGCCCCTTTAATTTTTTTTCTAAGCTTTGATGTTTTGTCTAGTTGGGCTGATATCTCTAGTAGATTACCCACAATATTACCTGACTCTTCTCCAGCATGGACCATCGCTATAAACATAGGAGAGAATACTTTTGGGTACTTAGCTAGACCATCACTTAATGATTCTCCATTATTTATGTCAGCGATCAGATGATCAAGGACAACCCTAAAAGACTCTTTTGTAGTTTGCTTCTTAAGAACTCTTAAAGCTCTTGAGGTTGATAGGCCCGCATTAAGCATTCTTGCAAGATTTTTGGCAAAAATAACTTTATCTTGCAGATTTATACCACCTATCAAATTATCAATAAATGGTATAGATATATTAAGAGATTTATTCCCTTTTTCTTCAACAAACACAGGAGTTGCTCCGTTTTCACGAATCTTTGCTATGACAGCTTCTTTGCTTTCAGCTTCGATAGTGTCCTCTATTACGACACCTATTTTTGATTGTGCTTTGTAATGAAATTTCATATTTTAATCTGAAACAACTCTTAAAACCTCCTCTGTTGTAGTCATTCCTTGGACAGCTTTAAATATACCGTCTTCTATCATAGTAAGCATACCACCCTTTACAGCCATCTCTTCTATGTCAGACTCTGTGGCTCCACTAGTGATCAGCTTTTTAATAGGTTCATCTAAGTGCAAGACCTCATGAATACCAATACGACCAGAATACCCACTTTCACACTCCGGTGTTGAAACTGCTTTGTAAAAATATATTGTCTTCCATGTATCTTTAGCTTTTACTATTTTTTCTTTTTTCAAAAAGGACAAAACTTTATCTAGATCAACAACCTTTTCAAGTTTAGATTTTTCCTCATCCGAAAGGTGATATTTTTCTTTTGAATCACAAAGTACCCTAACTAGCCTTTGAGCAGATATTGTCTTAATAGTTGATGTGATCAGAAATGTTTCAATTCCCATGTCAATCATCCTAGGTATAACCCCCGCCGCAGAGTTTGTGTGGATGGTAGAGAGAACCAAGTGACCAGTCAAAGCAGCATTAACAGCTAAGGAGACTGTCTCTTTATCTCTAATTTCACCAACCATAAGTATGTCTGGGTCCTGACGAAGCAGAGACCTAAGTCCAGCTGCAAATGTTAACCCAATATCTGAACGAACTTGAGTTTGATTAATTCTATCAACTTGATATTCAATTGGATCCTCTACAGTTGAAATATTAACATCTGTAGTATTCAAAATGTCTAACATTGTGTACAAGGTCGTAGTCTTACCCGATCCAGTTGGACCAGATACCAATATCAAACCAGTTTTCTGACTCATTGCCTCATGAACATGCTCTAGGCCTTCTCCGTGTAAACCAATAGCCTCCAAACTAAACCCATGAGCACTCTCCCTCAAAATACGAATAACAACCTTTTCTCCAAAATATGTTGGTAGTATTGATACACGAAAAGAAACATCCTGACTATTGAAAACGGTTTTAAATCTTCCATCTTGTGGAAGCCTCTTCTCATCTAATCTCAAATTAGCCAAAACTTTTATTCTTACAATAACTCCTGGGGTAATCTGTTTTGGTAGAGACATGGCGTCATGCAAGATTCCATCCACTCTAAATCTTATAATAAGAGAATTTTCCTCTGGCTCTATGTGTACATCTGATGCATTCTGCAGGATTGCATGTGAGATCAATGTGTCCACTATCTTAATAATCGGAAGATCTTCAGCCATCTTTTTTAATTCAGCTGGAGACAGATCACTCTCATCAACCCCCTCTTTCAAGTTAAGGGTTGATACCTGTTTTTTAATAATGTCGTCAAACTCTATATTCAAACTTCTTCTATACTGAACCAACGCTGATTGCATAGAAGTAGCGTTTGTAACATAAACAACTATCTTAAGACCTGTTGATTTTCTAATTGAGTCTATGATTGGCAAATTATCTATATCAAGGGTCGCAACACTAAGAACACCCCCCTCTTCTTTGAAGGCAATTATGTTGTGTTTTTTTGCAATAGACTCAGGTATTCTTTGTAGGGTCGTCTGCTCTATTTTAATCTCAGACAAATCAATAAAAGAAACCCCTTTTATCTCAGCAACAATTTCTCTGATTTTTTCTTCTGAAAAAATCCCAGCATGAACAAAGGCCTCTATTAGAGGAACATTGTGCTTTGCAGCATTTTCAATAGATAAAGATAGATCTTTTTCTTTTATAAGATCTTTATCTATTAAATATTTTGTTAACTGTTCATCATTAATATACATACTAATTCTTATATAATATCATTCTATTAAACTAGATTATGCCGGATCTTTAATTTCTAAAAGAAGGGTTTCGTGAGAGCCCCTTCTCTCATCTTTCCCGTTAAAATACTGAATCACTTCCTCTAGCCTATCTATGTCTATTTTTAATTCCTCAGATGTAGATAAATCAGACTCTCCTGTAAAAATACTTTCTTTGTCTATCTGAATAAATACATAAAGGCTTAGAGAAGAGATCCCAACAACACCCAATAACATAATCAGTGTGACTATTCTCCAATAAAATAGCTGTCTTAGAGACCCGTTCTTAAATCCTTTGATTTTTTCTGTTTTTTTGTTGATAAGATTCATGGATCTATTTATCTTGCAAATAACTAATAATCTCTAATTCAAGTAAGCTGCCCCATGGGTAGTCTGGTGCTTCCCCTTGAAAATCTTCAGATCTAGCTTCTATCACAACATTCTTTAAATTCAACCCAAAAGGTAGATCTTCTAAACCAAGCAGGAACTCATAAATACCCTTAAATGAACCATTAGCTGCTACTTGTATCGTTAAACCCGAGTTATTCTTAAAACCTTCTCTAGCCGAAACAACACTGTAATCAACCCCAGACTCTTCAGCCACAGACTCAAGCTCTTCGAATAGTCTGGCTACCGAATTTTTATCAATGAACAAAGAGAATAATTTGTCTTTTTCATTTGTAATAGCAGAAATCAACCTCTCTTGTTTTCTTAAGTTCTCCAAAGAGTTATTTTGATTTTGAATTTCAGACAAAATCTTGTTGCTTTCTATTGTCTTTTGTTTTATTTTTCCAAAAACTCCAAAGTAAACTATGACTAATATCACTATCATTAAAAATGAGGTTATCAAGATTACTATTGGTTTATATTTAGGTTTTATAAATTCTCTTTTCATAATGAGTCTTCGTTAATATCCATCGTCATTTCAAATATAATATTCGTATTTTGCACAAAACTTGAAACTGGAACCTCTACGTTGCTAAATCTGTCATTTTTTTGGATTGTTTCCACAAAATCAATAAGGCTATCTCTAGATGCAGACACACCTCTTATCCCTAAAGATCTAGACTCTGAAGAGTATTTAATATAGTTTAACTTTATTTTATTGTTTTGAATGTATACCTCATCAAGAAGTGGTTTTATTATAGATTCAGAGACAAAAGACTTATCTAAATTACCGAATACATCCAACCTTAATTTTGTATCACCCAAAAGAGTATTGAGTTCTTTGTTCTTTTGAAACTCTTCTCCACTCTGAATCTCTTCAACAAAAGATTTTACAGCATTCTCTTTTTCTAACGCAATAAAATATGAAGGGAGTAGTAGTGCAAAGCTAAGAACTAAAAAACTAGCTATAAGAAAAAATACAACAGAAACAACCCGCATATGATATTGCCTAGCTATCTCTTTCTTTGATTGTTGCGATTGAAGATTAATCATAATTAAAATCAGATAATGCTAAACCTATTGCTGTAGCGTAAATTAACAAGCCATCTTTTAAGATGTTTTTTCCTCCAGATTTAGAATCAGATTTTTGTGTCCAAATATCTGCAAAAGACACATTGGTTTTTAACTTTTTACTCATATATTCTGGAAGGCCGCTTAAGTGTGCAGATCCCCCGCTCAAAATAACGGGTATCATTCCTGATTTTTCAATATCTAAAACACTCCCCTCTTTTCCATTAAATACCTCAACAGAGGTATCTTCAGAAGGCAGAGAATCTTCTATATCTAAATGCTCTTTCCAGTAATTAAAATGTTTTTTTATTTCTATATTTAGAATATCTATCTGCTTTTTTATTTTTTCACTTTTTTCATCATCACCCAAGATCATTCCTTTTTTTGCTTTTTCAAATTCCTCAAAAGACGATCCATCTCCAGCTATAATATTAGCCAAAAGATTCCCGCTGAAATCAACAGTGGAAGAAGAGATAATCTTTTCACCTCCAACAATAGACAAGCTTGTTCTTCTAGACCCCAGATCTATAACAATGGCATTTTTCTGTCCGTCTTTTAACCTGATGGCTCTAAAAACTGACTCTGGCTCTGGCTCAAAACTAGCAACAGACAAGCCACTATTTATCAAAGCCTCGTTATAACTTTCAAATGTCTTCTTTAGTATTGCATTAACCTTAATAAAGTATGACCTAGAACCCTCAGAAAGAATTTCATAGTCAAAAATTAAAGACTCTTTTTGAATAGGAACATGATCTTCTATTTGAAACTCAATTGCCTGTTTTATCTGATCATGATTAACCTTTGGAATATTTACATTAAACCCATAAACCAACATCTCTGGTATTGCCACCCTGGCAAAATGTAATCCGGTCTCTTTCTGAACCTCATTCAAAATAACAATTAATTTTTTCTCATCTTGGATAACCCCATGCTTAATAATACCCTCTTCTAGATCTCTACGTCCAAAAGCCTCCACAGCCAAACCCTTGTTAGTATTTTTTAGTACCACGTATTTGACAGCATGATCAGAAATATCTAAACCAATAGCTGGCATTCTTAAAAAATCAGGCATTGGGAAAAATTTATCCAATCGATTACTCATTAGGTTATTATACCAAAAACCACATTAATTATATGGTTTTTTGTTTAAAACAATTTTAAAAAATTATAATTAATGAAACCTTCTGATATACTAAAAATATGAAAATAGTAGCGCTGTCATGCTCACCATCTAGAGGAAGAAATTCGGATACCATGCTAGATAGTTTTATCTCTGGATCTGAAAGTGTAGATGGTATAGAGGTTGAGAAAATATACCTTGAAGACATACATATTGAGCTTTATAATTACACAAACAGCAAGGGCGTTCTACCAAATGAGGAAGCTTTTGGAGAGCTTTCTAGAAAAATTATGACCGAGGCCGAAGGACTAATTATCGCAACACCAACATACAACTTCTCTGTCCCCGCTCACTTAAAAAACTTTATAGACCGAATGAGATTTTTTGCACTGAATATGGAATCGAAGACAAGACTCGGGCAGCCAAAAGGAAATCTTGCTCACCTAGGCACATATTTCCTGGTCACAGGAGGGACACCAAACTGGGCTCAGAGAATACTCTTTTTCACCTTTCCTCCTTTTTGGCTCAGAGGAGTCTTTCTATATTTTGGGGCAAGAGTATTTGGAGCAATATACACCGGAGATATTGAAGCTTCGAAAAACCAGTCACTCCTAAATAAATGTAAAAAAAGAGGAGAAAAATATGCAAAAAAACTTAAAAAAGGTTCTAATCACGGGGTTCTGGAAAACATATTTTGGAGACCACCTCAAATTAGATAAAAAACCTCATTTATGAGGTTTTTTTAAAATATTTTTGGAAGCAGCATTCCTGCTCTATTTTTATATTCTTGGTATCTAGGATTATCACCCCACATCTTGTCTGCCCCCTTTTCCAAAATAGGTATTCCGCTAACAAAAATAATCATATAAGCGATAAATCCTGGCCCAATTAGTCCTACCCATATTGTATTTCCGACAAGCGAAGGAGCTGCAAAAAGATAGAGCCCCACCCAAACCATAATCTCCCCGAGATAGTTTGGATGACGAGAAATAGACCATAATCCAGAATCTATCCACTGACCTTTGTTTTCAGGATTATTGATAAATCTATATTTTTGCAAATCAGCAAAAGTCTCAATCAAAAGACCTGCAACAAAAACAATTATTCCCAAAATAGGCCAAAGAAGATTTTTTGAAACTGAACCATTTAGAAAATATGTTCCCGGTATCATCACCACCCAAACAGTAATACCTTGCAAAACCCAAAACCGAAGAAACCAAAAGAAATTATCTCTCTTGCCATCAAATCTTTTGTCTCTACCAATTTTTCGAATACGAATAAGAAGATATGAGCCAAGTCTAATAGCCCAAAGACCGATAGCTGCGACATATAGAATTTTTAGTAGTGAGATTTCACCAGATAATAAACCAAACAATGCAACAACAACAAAGGTAACAGCATATGAAATGTCGGTTAATTTGTCTGTTTTAAATATAAAAGCCGGTATAAACATAGTTAGATTAATACCTAGCGAAACCAGTAATGTAATTAATATTTCCATTTGTTAAGTATAGCAAGAAAAAATAAAAACCCTGCCGTTAATCAAGGTTTTTAAGGTGAATTGAGCTTTGCTCAAGATGAGCGAAAAAAGTAGCTGTGCGCCTATTTTGAATTTAAAGCGAAACAGAGGATGTCCTGGGGTATGTATATACTGTTGTGTCTATTTTGAGTCGTTTAATGAAGGAGCTAGAACTAAATTGAAATGTATCTAACCTCTACCATTGAGCCATCCTCGAAAACCAGCTCTTCTGGAGAAACCTCTTCCTCGTCTTTTGTTGCTGTCATAGAGTACCCCTCTCGCTCCATAGGCGCTCCCAACACAGCAAAGAAGTCAGGCAGTGTGTATGTCGTGTTTACCTCTTTTGTTTCGATATGAATCGTCCCTGTTGCGTCATGTGTATGAACCTCTCTCATACACAGACCCTCAATACCAACATTTGCTGGAATAAACTCTTCTTCTCCATCAACACTAATGCTGATAACTGGGTGAATGTGCTGAGCCACAGCTTGGTGACCATTTGGAAGACATGGAACCTCTGTTCCACTTGTTGAAACAATTGGATTTTCTTCAACCGAAGAATTACCCCCTCCCCAAACAAGAAGAACAATAGCCCCTATTCCAATAAGTCCTAAAATTATATTTGTTACTTTTTTATTCATATTTTCTAAATTAATTTAATTATTATATAAATCGCCATGCCAGCCATAAGCAAGTCTTCAACAAGAGTAACATATGTCATCGGCAGCTTAAACACGGTTCCAAGACATGCGCACTGAATCTCTTCTTTCTTTCTAAGTTTAATATACACACCAAGCGCACCCACAAGCATCAAAACTGCAGTCACCCAGCTGGTGATAAGTAATTCAAAATTAAACAAGTAGACCGCCGCCAACGCAAGCTCAATAAAGGGATATGCTTTTGCATATAATTTTGATCTCATTGCTAGCAGATCATACTTGGCATATGCAGTAGCAAAATCTTTTAACTTGAAAAGTTTAAGGAGTCCAAAGACCAAGAAAAATGAACCCATGAAATTTCTCATAACTGGCACAGGTGCTTCTAGTGGACAGATTGCATTAAAAACAAGAGTGAGTACAACCACCACTGCCGCCATAAAAACAAGTGGAATAAACTGTTTAAAACCTTTCTTTTGTTCGGTATGAATTTTCATACCTGAATGATTGTGATGTTCGTGATTCATAATTTTATTATACATCAAAGTAATCCTATCTCAGGGAGCCCTCTACCACCTAGATGGCGACTCACCTCAAAAAGACCTTGTGTTTCAAGGTCTCATTGATATATATGAATGGGGTCGTTTGGTGGAAAGTTTTAGAACTACTTTAGTATCCAACTGATGCTGAACCTGAAGCTTTTACTTGTGCAGCTGCTTCTGTGCTTGCCTTAATTTCAGAAATGACCTCCTCTGCAATTTCAGCTTTTGCTTTAGCATTAAGTCCAACTTGAGATCTGGCCTGTACTCGTGCGTTGTTTTTAATTCGAGACTCAACGTCTGATTTGTTATATGCAATATTACTTGCAAAGAAGCTCCACCAAGCTAATCTTGATCGCACCTTAACTTCTCCCTGAGTCTCTGACTCAACAGTTGTTCGAGATTTAATCTTTACAGGAATAAATCCAAGGAATTTTGCATCATGCTTGTAGACAATCTTTGCCTCAGCTTCACCTGACGAATCACCGCCAACCTTAACTTTTGCAATGTTTTCGTTCTTCATTTCAGTATTAGAACTAAATGCTGAAAGATCTGCTTCTGAATTTACCTGAGATGATGATTCGACTGAAAGATCTACTCCATCAACCTCAACAGTGAGTCCATTTTCATTATTAGTATTTGTGTTAGAGCTAGAGTCAAGATTTACGTTAACTTCTGATGTTGTATCCATAGAGGCATCACCGTCTCCGCCTACCGATGTCTCAGAGTTAGTCTCTCCATTAAGATCCAATCCGATCTGAGCCGATGCTCCGAAGAGTGGTATAAGCAGGAATGACATAAGAACAACTGCTGACATTACCTCTTTTGTTAAAACTTTTGTTTTTGTTTTCATATTTATTAAAAAAATTAAATCTAATAATTACCTTTACACCATATATGACGTTCTAAGGTGTCTATACTTACAAAATAACAAACAAAAAATGTTTTTGCAAATTTGTCAAAAAATTACAAATTCTACATTTTTAGTTCGATTTCCTGTTAGGGGTGCCACCTGGGTAATCAAAAAGACCTTGTGTTTCAAGGTCTCATTGATATATATGAATGGGGTCGTTTGGTGGAATGTTTTAAAACTAAGATATTGCCAAATTAAAAACCCCTCCAAAATATGAAGGGGCTTTATTATATTTCAATCTAATAAGTCATTTATCTGAACCTTTAGAAAGAAACCTTCAGCTACAGCCAAGGTCTCCCTTTGCTTGTTCCTGATCTCTGAACTCACCCAGAACTTCCTGTTCTCCACCGACTTTACAATCTCTGCTACGATAAGAACTTTCTCTCCTGTGGGTACCGGTTTAAAGATTTCAATCTTTGTAATCTCTCGTGTTTGCATAATGCAGTTTTCTGGCATAAGCATGGGAAAACCCAGACCGACACCCATAACAGCGTCAAAGATAAAAGAAAGGCATCCTCCATGGGTATTTTTATTCAAAGCCTGTAACCTCTTTGGAATTTCTAACTCCATACCCACGCCCTCTAACATGTGAAGATTTCTAAACACCTTAATTTCTGTTAAATCTAAATTGTAGAATTCATAAAGACTTTTGGTATCTCTTTCAAAATACTGCTTGAAGTATTTTTGCGATAATTCTGGATAAAGCACATACTCGTCTATTAATCTCCTTTTCATTTTTCTGTTTTTTAAAGATTGATCTACTTGCAATATATAGAATATAGAATAGTATGTACACATGTCGTAATACTTTCGACAACACTTCATGAAAAGCAACAAAATAAAACAGTTTCTCGGAAAATTAGAACTGTCCACGAAAGAGATTCGTGTTTATTTATACTGTCTACAGAAAGGCCCCCAGCTGATGACAAGCGTGGCAAAAGGAACCCAATCAACAAGAACGAACCTTTATGACATAGCCAAAAAGCTGGAAAAGAAAGGGGTCTGTCATACAACAGGAGGGGCTTATGGGAAAAAACTTGAGGCTGTTAGACCACAAGAACTTATTAAGCTTCTGGAGAATAAAGAGTCCCATATCTCTGACTTAAAAAATGAGCTTAATACATTGCTCCCCTTCTTTGAGGATATACAATCTGACAACACTTCATCCACAACTAAAGTTTCTTATTATGAGGGAGCTGATAATTTACAAAAACTTTTGTGGAAGAGCCTTGATTCAGAGGATGGTGTTATTAGAATCGCAGGTTCCGAATTAGATGTAGCAGAAAAGCTGGGTAAGGATTTCATAACTAAATACCATGAGAAACGATTTAGAGATAGCAAAAAACTTAAAGGTATTCGCCCTGACTCAAAAAGATTACCTGGTGAAGTTTTTGAGAATGATAAAAAATACCTAAGAGACTTAAGAAAAAGACCCAAAGGTAAAATAAGAATGAAATCAAATATAATTATTTGGGATAACAAGATTGCCCTTTACTCTCTTAAGGATAACCTATTTGGAACACTCATAGAGAATGAAAGCATGGCAATAATGCTTTCAACCTGGTTCGATTTTATCTGGGAGAAATCAAAGAAAATGTAAACAAAAACCCTGCCGTTAAGCGAATCTCTTATTTCGATTTCCTGTTAGGGGTGTAACCCAAGAAATCAAAAAGACCTTATATTACAAGGTCTCATTGATATATATGAATGGGGTCGTTTGGTGGAAAGTTTTAGAACTAAAAACCTATTTATATCTTAAAACAAGCGAGGTTTGATAGTCTTCCTCCAAACCATCAGGGAAAACAAGTTCTTCATTTGACATCTCTGGCGACATGATATTTTCTTTATCAGAAGACAATATTTTTTTATTCAAAGTATATAGAATACCTTTTAAAGACTGGTTTATCGTCAGGATATCCGTAATTGAAAGATTTGAGTTTGAATTAATACCTAAAATGTCTTCTTCTCCATAGGCGATTCTTTCAACATCCATAACCGTGTGTAACTTGTCCATAAAAGGATAATAACTATCCTGCACCTCTCTTTCGTAGCCCCAAACAATATCATCACACATACCAACAGATTCAAGGCTCATATGTAACTTTTCTTTATTTTCTAAAGATTCGATAAAAAAGTTTTTACAAGCAATCCGAACTTTATCATCAGAGCTATTCATTCCCATAAAAACAGTGTGGTCTATAAATTTTTTCATATTTTAATTTCTTGCTTAACCTGTTCAGCAGAAGAGATTAGACCTCTCGCATAAAGCAGTGCTTTTAATGTAACAAACCATTCTCCGCCAAGGTTATACTCGTAAAACTTATCCATAATCTCTTGATGTTCTTTTTCCCCCCTCTCAAGAAAGTATTGTTTTGTAAGTTTTGGCTCCACATTTAAGAGTGAGACCAAATAACCGTCACAACCCTCTGGAGTATCCAACAAGTGTTCTAATCCTTGCAAAGCGTTCATTTTTAACCCTCCTGAGACCCGCGCAGAACAAACAGATTCAAAGAATCCTTTATTCATGGAGCTATCCTTAATGGCGACAATCCTTTCATTTTCATCAACGACCTTTAGGTCTCTGAGAGTCTTTATGTTTTTGGTTTCCGTATTATAAATAATAATTGGTAAGTCTACGTTAGAAGTAATTTTTTCAAAAAATCTTTTTGTTTCATCTATATCATTACTTGGGACAGGAATTGTAAGGCCTTCACACCCAATTTCTTTAGCAGCGTTTGCTAACCTTAATACATCCTCAATTGATCCTCTTTTTATTCCAACAAAAATAGGTTTAGTGGTTTTAGATTTAACAAATGAAACAACCTCTTGCCACTGTTCATCATTTAAAACATCACCCTCCCCAGAAGACAAGCATGGTGCAAAACCATCAATAAAAGGATCAACAAAATCCATCAACCTACCCATAGAGGTAAGATCAACCTTCCCCTTTTTCATAGGCGTAATTATCGGAATATATAAACCTTTTATGTCTCCTTTTTTTGTCATTTTATTTAAGATCTGGGATTATTTCTGCTATTGCCTTAACTGCCCCTTCTAATATTTCTGTATCACGAGCAAGAGCGAGCCTTATGTACCTCTCTCCTTTTTCTGGGTTATCCCAAAAGAAGTAGGTTCCAGGAAGCACATACACTTTTGCTTTTTCGTATATTTTTTTCTGAAGATCCGTCGCTTTGATGTTGGGATTTTTAATCTTTAACCAAGCAACGCTGATTGGTATTTTAGGCTCATGCATTTCAAAATATTCACCATCCAGATAGTTCTTTGTTATCTCTTTATTTCTTTCAAGCAGGCCTATTATTGAATCTCCCCCATCTTTAATGGAATCATTTATGTACTCAGTGATGACATTCAAAATAAAAGGTGAAACATTTAAAAGATACGCAGTATGAATATCGTACAGTTCAGGGTAAATATCCTTGCTACATTTCAGGATGGCAGCTTTAGCATCTTGAAGAGGCCAGGTTTTACCTGTGTCCTCGTACGCAACGTAACTAACTCCAGACTCTTCAAGGAGGCCATATACATCAAAGGTTGGCGTATTTTCGTCGTGAAGAATTGCAGATGCAAAACAAAAGTCAAAAGAAAGAATCTTGTTGTGATCTTTTGCATATCTAATAAGCTCCTCAAATCCCTTCTTAAAGTCTGTCCCCACCCCTCCTGTGAGCTCCCATCCAGTTGGATTGTTTGGGCTTACAATAAATAAAACATCTGATTTAACATTGTTTTTAAGGTTGTCATAAAGCTCATCAGGGTTATGCATCCATTCTTCAAGTAATGGCTCAAGAGGAATCTGCATATGCTTCATAATGTCTGGAAGATTATCAAAGCAGGGACTTATCAATGCGACAGATAAGTCTTTTTTCTTGAAATAATTAGAGGCAATAACCATTGCAATAGATGACGCATAAACAAGCATTGATGGAGTTTCCAGAGCTTTTGGTTGTTTATGAAAAGTAAAAAAAGCCTTGATAAAACGTTCATCTGATTCGTGTTGCATTAGTCTTTCAGATTCATACCAAATTTCTGGCAGACTTTCTACAATTTTTCTCTGTGATACAGATTGAGACTGGTGTGTGTGAGCATCTGCTAAATTAAATTCGTTCTTTAGTGCCTCAAGCTCGTGTTGAGTTAGATCTTTATATTCTGATTTTTCATTTTCCATAAGACAAATCATACCAAAAAGTTCGATTTCTTGTTAGGGGTATCATCCAAGCAATCAAAAAGACCTTATATTACAAGGTCTCATTGATATATATGAATGGGGTGACTATCGGGAATCGAACCCGAATTGTCGGTACCACAAACCGAAGTAATGACCGTTATACCATAGCCACCATATATTTCTGCCTACCTATAACTTTAAGGCCGGCAGAAACAAGAATACTTGAAAAAAGCCTTTTTATCAAGCCTTTTTAGAAAGCATGTGAGCATACACCTGACTTCCCAATACAGCCAGTAATATAACTACTACATATAAACCAATACCTTGTCCTACAGTATATGGAATAGACCTAATTGAACCAAGAACAAAAACAAGTAACCATGAGGAAATAGATATCGCACCTGTGGCAAATGCAAATTTTCTAAGTCTTGCTAGCTCACCAGCATGGTGGGTGTGCTTCCCCCCAAATGTGATCTCTTGAATTCTTGGAGATATTATAAGATTTAAAATTCCACCATTTATTCCGATAACAAGAACAGCAAGCATTTTTGTGATGAACTTAGATGAGGCCAAGTATCCATCAATATTTGTAAGGAAAAGTAGAAGACCTGTCATAATCAAACCAGTCAAAGCCACCCACATAATCTGAGAGAAAGTGTTTAGGGTGTTTGCCTCTTCCCCAGCTATTCTATAATCCTTCAAAAACTTAAAGAAGAATACATCCGTTATCAATGCCCCACCCACACCTAATGCTGCCGTAAGCGCATGAAGGATTATGATCACAGGTTTGTAGTCAATGAGTGCAGAGATAAACCCCATTTTTGAGCCAAAAACCGAAAGGATTGCAATAAGAAATGATACAAATGCAGAGATAAGACACCATGTGCACCACTCCCTAAGAACGATACCTTGAATAGCAACAAGATATAGAGAAAATAGAGCCCCTGTCACAGCAAGCAACACAGCAAAAAGAGAGATTAGCGGAGTGTATGGAATAATTCCAACAATAAAGAGCGTGTAAATAAATATTGTGAAAATATAATAAAACACACCCATTAGCTCTACAGGGACTCCTATAAATTTTGAATATGAACTCTGAACAACAGAGTCGCAACTTCCATCAAGTGGGCAGATAAGCGACTCATTTTTTTTCTTTGTTGTATGAATATAGTACGCAATGATAGACCCAACAACAGCAGAAGCAACAATAAGCAAGAACAAAATGGACATAAATTAGAAAAGATTAAAAAGCTTACCAATAAATAGAATGTAGACCATTAGGTACATTGCCCCCTCCCACATATGAATTCTCTTTGAGATTCCAGATACTATGAAAAGAAAAGTGGAAGCAAGAAGCACAGGTATACCCAATGTTACAGTTTTTTCATCTAGAGGTAGTGTTGCAAACAACCCAGGGATACCTACAACCATAAGCAAGTTAAAAGCATTTGATCCAAATATGTTTCCCAGTGCAACCTCTGCATTCCCAGCTTTTGCTGCTTTTATAGAAACGAGAAGCTCTGGAAGAGATGTCCCAAGCGCCACAGCAGCCAGAGCAATGGCTCCTGTTGCGATGTTTAATATTTCTGAAAGAGATATTACAGACAATACTAGGTATTTTGCACCGAGAACCAACCCGGCAACCCCAAGAATAAGAAGTAGTATATCTTTTTTTGTAACTTTTGGTCTTTTTGACGCTGGCTCTTCTGTGCCGTCTCTGTGAAATATTGTATAGAGCAGATAAATCTGATAAGTAAGAAAGATGATTAAGGATTCAACAAATGTTATAGACCCATCGATAGCAACCCCAACAAACAGAACCGTAGAAACTGCCAATAAAGGAATTTCAATATCAATAAGATCTTTTGTAACAGATAGTCTTCTTGCAAATAATGCTGAAAAACCAACAACAAGAAGAATATTTGCAATATTTGACCCAATGGCATTTGCAGCAACAATCTCTGGTGCTCCTTGCAATATGGCTGAAATACCTGAAATAAGCTCTGGAAACGAAGTTCCAAGACCCACAATAACCACACCTACAACAAATGGAGAAAGACCAGCAGCTAAACCAATCTTCTCTGAAGACCCTAGCAGAAAATCTGCTCCTTTAACTAATACTAATAATGAAACTACAAATACGGCTATCCAGAATAAAATCATATATGTCTATTATATATGATTTTATGGTTTTAGTTTGTGTAAAAAGTTAGACTGAGATAGTTTCTGCTAAGATAGCTCCTTTATTTTTCTTCCTAAAGAAAAACCACCATTTAGCTATTTCTATACCTAAGACTTGAATCAACCCCAGTCCAACGACAACAATCCAGTCGGTTGCCACAAGTGGGGTTGTTCCCATTATATTATTCAACCATGGAAGATAGATGGCGAGCAGCATGAGTGACACCCCGATAACCGTCGCGATATTAAGATATTTATTACTAAATATATTGTAATTCCAAATATGCTCTTTAAGATTTTTAATAGAGAATATATATAGGGATGTGTTAAATCCTAGGCCAGCAAATATCAATGTCTGAAGGTGTATCTGCTCCATGTTTAGAACATAGTAAGAGTATAAAAATACCCCAAGAAGTAAGAAATCTGTGAATATACCCACAACAAAGACTATTGTTTTAGATTCCATATCTAAGACTGGCTGACCTTTCTTAATCGGAGGTCTACTCATGACATCCTTTTCACCTGGCTCAAAAGATAGTGATATGTTTGGCAGTGAGTCTTCAACAAGATTCGTCCACAAAATCATAACCGCCGTAACAGGAAGGAATGGGAATCTAAATATAAGAGCTGAAACAATTAAAATTAATTCCGTAAACGAACCAGCAAGAAGAAAGACTGTTATTTTTCGAATATTATCAAAAGCTATTCTCCCCTCTTTTATTGCAGCGACTACTATTGAAAAACTATCATTTAATAGAATTAAATCTGAAGCAGCCTTTGCAATTTCTGTTCCAGAACCAACCGAAACTCCTATGTTTGCAGACTTAAGAGCTGGGGCATCGTTTACACCATCACCTATCATTGCAACAATCTCGCCATTTTCTTGTAGCGCATCTATTATCCTCATCTTATGCTCGGGATTTACTCTGGCAAAAATCTCTACATGCTTAACAATCTCCCTTAGCTGATCATCAGACAAAGAGTCGATCATTTCCCCCTCCATGACGGCCCCCTCTATTTTTGAAAAACCAAGATCTCCACCAATAGCTCTAGCGGTAAGTATGTGATCTCCTGTAATCATTATTATTTTTATACCAGCATTTCTCGCTTGAGAAATAGACACTCTTACATCTTCTCTTATTGGATCGTTAATTGCTGCCAAACCAACAAAAACAAGATCTGAAACAAGCTCTTCTCGATTAGTTTCTATCTCAAGATCTTTATCATCGAGATTATCTATTCTTTTATCAAGTACACGCTCTGCAAGACCAAGAACTCTAAAACCTTCCTCTGCAAGCTTCTTATACTCTTCAATAAATTGATCTCTAGTTTCTACATCTAAAGTCTTTACCACCCCATCCTTGTCTAAGTAAAATCTAGATAACCCCAGCAATATTTCTGGAGCACCGTTCACAGAGATCTGGTATGAGTTATCTACTAAATCAGCGTGGAGTGAAGCAATATATTTCAAGGAAGAATTAAAAGTTAAAACAGATATCTTTTTATATCTTTTTAGTGTGGTTTCTATGTCCCCACCGTTATTCAAAAAGTACTCCATTTTAGCTTTATCTGTAGTTTCTCCTCTAACAACTCTCTCACCTTCTATCTCTTCAACCATTGCCTCATTTGCTAAATATAGGATATTTAGGGCATTTTTTATATTACCTTTTATGGAAAGTTTTTTTATAGACATTTCCCCTTCTGTAAGGGTTCCTGTTTTATCTGTGCATATTACAGAAGCTGTTCCAAGTGTCTCTGTGGCAACAAGCCTCTTGACCACCCCCTGTTTTTTCAAAATCTTTTTAGCTCCAACGGCTAAAACTATTGATATTGCCGCTGGTAACCCTTCTGGAATTGCAGCTACAGCTATAGCGATTGTCGTAGTTAGCATTTCAGAGAAAGGATGGCTCTCTAGAAGACCAACCACAAATATTAATATAGAAACAATACCAATCACTATAGCTATTATTTCCCCAAGTTTCCCTATTTTAACTTGAAGCGGAGTAGGATCTTCCTCTGCGGATTGTGTCATTACGGCAATCTTTCCAAACTCTGTCTCTTCACCAGTTGCAACAACAACCGCGAGCCCATCACCACGAGCAACAAGAGAACCCATATGCACCATGTTGACCCTCTCGCTTATCTGCCTACCACCTGTGATTGAATGAGGGTGCTTTTTAACAGGAGATGCTTCACCTGTTAGAATCACCTCATTCAACTCTAAGTTGTGGGACTCCACAATACGAGCATCTGCTGGTATTTTATTTCCTGTTTTCAGAACAATCAAATCTCCAGGAACAAGATCTTTTGAATTTACTTCGTGAACTTCACCACCCCGAATAACAAGAGCACTTGTCTCAATCACATTTTCTAATTTTTCTAGAATGTCATTTGATCGAAATTCCTGCCAAAATCCTACCGAGACATTCACGACCACTGCCATTAGAATAACCGCAAAATCAACCCATTCTCTTATATACAGAGTCAAAAAAGCTCCTATTAAAAGAATATAGACTAGAGGGCTTTTGAATTGTCTGAATAAAAACTGAAACCACGTGGCTTTTTTAACCTTAGGCAATATGTTTCTACCGTAATTATTTTGCGCTTCCAGAAAGTCTTCCTTAGATAGACCATTTTTGATGCTTGTATTTAGGACCCCCTCTAATTCACTTAGTGAAAATTTATACCATTCCATACTATCTATTATATAGGTAAAACTTTTTTATAAAACATAAACAAAAAAAAGGCCGAAGCCTTGTTTTTGTTTTTTATTATTTATTTTACTTCTTCAGATGGAGTCTCTTCTGGCTTTTCTGTTTCTGAAAACTCTTCCTTAGATTCCTCCACTGAAGCTTCTACCACCCCAGGAGTAACCTCTTCTGGCTTTTCCTCAACAACTTCATCCATCATCTCTTCGGCTGGAACTTCCATAGCTTTTTCTGGCATAACGAAGTTGATAAATGATCGAAGTTTTCGTCGGATTTGTTTTGAAGTCTTATCTCGCAAGAAGTATAGTTTTGATCGTCGAACCTTGGCTCTTCGCACTATTTCAATCTTGTCAATAATTGGTGAATATAGAGGGAATATTCTCTCTACCCCCACACCCCCAGAAACCTTTCGTACGGTGAATGTTGCTCCGGCTTCTCCTCCATGTTTTGTTGAAAGCACAAGTCCTTCAAACTTTTGTATTCGAACCTTTCCTTTATCTTGAATTTTTACATGAACAATAACAAGGTCACCTGACGCTACGCCAAGTTTTTGTCTAAAGTCCATATCTACTGGAGAAATTTTGATTGCTGTGTTCATAGTATTTGTATTGTTTAAAACAGGTGAAACTTTATCACACAAGCCCTTATTTCGCAAGAGGTGTTATAAATAGTTCCCCCCTTGACAAAAACATCTCGACTGCCTTAAACTTAAAAACAGACTTGTTTGTCTCAGGTACTATTACAAAGAAGTTTTGTCTTAGATTAACATGTTAGGTGTTTTTGTCAAGGGCTTTAGAAATATCCATCGGCAGAGGTGCCTCAAAGCTATGGTCCTTACCATCAAGTCCTATAAACTCCAGCTTTCTAGCATGTAGAGCTAGTCTACCAACCAAAGCACAAGATTTTTTACCTGCATATAATGGATCACAAACAATTGGTCTTTGAAGATACTGAGCATGAACTCGAATCTGGTGAGTTCTTCCTGTTTTTGGATAAACCTCTAAAAAGGAAAATTTTTCTCCTTTTTCTTCAAACTCATTCAGAACTTTGTACTCTGTTACAGCTTCTCGAAGCTCCCCCCTCTTTCCTATCATGGCTGATTTCCGTCGAAAGTCTGAAGGAGATCTCCCGGTAGACTGATCCACAACACCTTCTTTTTCTTTAAAGTGACCCCATACAATAGCGTTGTAGATTTTTCTCACCTTTCTGTTTTTAAATTTATCTTTCAGGTATTCAAATGATTCTTGTGTTTTCGCAATTATCATAACTCCTGAAGTATCCTTATCTAAACGATGAACTATCCCTGGTCGATAAATCACCTTTTCTTCGTTTCCTATTCGGATTTTCATTGGTTCCCCAACCTCTTTTATTTCTGGATACTTTTCTAGCACAAAATCAGCAACAGTCTTTTCTGCGCTTCTCCCATCACCATGAACCATAAGTCCAGAAGGTTTATTTATGACCAAAAAGTCATTGTTCTCAAAAATTATTTCCATATCTTAAATTATAAAACGGTGACATTTGCCACCGTTTTTAGTCGTCTTTTCCAACGTAAACTTTATCCCCCTCAAAATCAGGGCAAGGATGTAGAACCTTTTTAGGTTTGTTTTCTTCACCAAAGTAAACCTTAAGATCTTTAAAATGCTTTGGGTCTAAAGGAAAAGAAAATGTCTTTTTTTGACTTGCCATGTATTCACCATGAAGGATTACAATCCTTTCTGCCAAATAATCTTGTTGTTTGTCTAAAGTTATCATGATTGTTTATCCTCCTTATATTTTTTAAACTTTAACATAGATTTACACAGTTCGTCAAGGTCTTCCCTGTCGTTTCTGGTTTTCAATAGCCCCCAAACATACTTCTTTTGAAATGGGTCCCAAGCCCGCCCATCAGCCTTATATATCTCATCTTCGTTACTATTGTTTTCATTTGAAAAGGACTCGTAGCCTGAAGCACCCCAGTCAATAATTATTGGATCCCCTTCTTTGTTAATCATTATGTTTCCTGTGTGAAGATCCTTGTGATAAAGATTATTATCGTGGAGTTTTTTAACCATCCCTCTTATCTTCTCAACGAAGTCATCATGATTATAATTTTCTACAATCGTATTAATTTTATCTTTGTGAGATTCAAAAATTGACCGACTTTCATCTATTGCATGTAAAAGATCACCAACTGAATATCCATCTATTCTTTCCATAACCAAGTATTGTTGACCTGTAGTGTTATCTCTCAACTTTTTGTAATACATTGGGGTTGGTATACCCATATCAAAAACTTCACGTTGTATCTCAGCCTCAGTCTCAAGTGGATTAATAACCTTGTCTGGATTTCTAAAAATCTTCTTTACACAAAGTTCTTCATATCCAGGAAGATTAAAAACTTCAGCGTTTTGCCCTGTTCCTATTTTCTCCGACTTTTTCATAACCTCCTCCATACAAGCAACAATCTCAGAATCACTGAACTTCTCAGCATAACTACGAACAACTTCATATTTACTTTCTGGGCCAATCTCTTTGTTTAAATCTGACTGTATTGGCCTAGGGGGATTATTAAAATTATTTACCATATATGAATATTAACCCATTATATATATTTCGTAAACAGTTGATTTTTATAATGGTTTACTATATTATTTCTCTTGTTGGGGTGATTAGCTCAGTTGGATGGAGGTGAGGAAGTGTGGGACACTTCCGAACCGTTTACACCGACGGTGTAACTATCTAATTTTGCAAAACCTCACACAAATAAAGAATGTTAGGGCGATTAGCTCAGTTGGCTAGAGCAACCCGTTTACACCGGGTAGGTCAGAGGTTCGAGTCCTCTATCGCCCACCAAAATAGAACTAGACGGTTTTTGAGAAGCTGAAATGCGGGACGCGCGAAGCGCGTCCCAAGGATTCCCGCCGAAAACGAATTCCGAAACCCGCCCGCAGAAAGGGGTCTGGGGGATGAATGCGGGCGGGAAATGCAGTCTCGGTTTTGCCAAATCCATATCCCCAGAAAATAGTTTGGCAAAACCGAGTCCACCGAATTGGCACTAGAATTCCGTCAGTTTCTCCCTTAGGAGAAACCCGACCTCGCCCGCCACCACCATACAAAATAAAAAAGAGAAAACCCCCGCCAAATCAAAATAGAATGCGTGGTGGCGAGGCGAGGTCGGAACGGAACAGCAGAAGCGGAGGAACACGCTCCCAGCGTGTTCTGGAGCGGATGCTGTGCCGTGACGGAGTTCGTCGTGGAGCGTACGATTACATTTCACATCACCACTTTCTCGGAGCGTACTACATTCATTACCTCACTTTGTTTTGAAAATAGGTTCTAACTTGGTACAATAAACACACACAGAAAAACAAAGACACCCTTATGGGTGTCTTTGTTTTAGACCGTATTGACACTCAATATGTATATACAATCTTTTTTTGTGCTCCCGGCAGGAATCGGCTCCTCTCACGGATTTTCTTACAGAAAATCTCGCTCCATCAGCCGCCACTCGCCCACTCAGGCTACGCCTGACTTCGTGCGGGCTCGGTTCGATTCCTAAAAGGAGCAGTAAAACACAAAGACCCAAACGCATTCGCATCTGGGTCTAAATGTTTTATGTGCTCCCGGCAGGAATCGAACCTACATCTAAGGCTTAGAAGTCCCCTATTCTATCCGTTGAACTACGGGAGCAGCGAATTACATACTATCATCTAAATGTTCTCTGGCAAGCCCCAGAGCAATAACATACATAAGTGAGTCCTCTGCTGATATCTCTGGAACCTCTTTTGAGAAATCAAATATTCCACTCCACATGTCTGGGTTATTTACCTTTGTCTTTAGTTTTTTGGCCAAACCTTCCAACTTTTCCATATCAGCCCTGTTTCCACAAAGAGTCACGCACTTTAAACCTTCTTTATCGCTGCCTGGTTCAGCAGCTTCCTCATGCCAGTTTATGTGATGTGCGTGTATTTTATCGTATAAATCATGATCTTCGTATTTAAATCTATGAGCCTGTTTTAAATCACCTCTCTGAACCATAGATACGGTAGCGTTTTTATCCTCTAAAACAACAACCATGTGAGGATCTTGATCATCCAAAACAACAGCTTTGGCAGAAGCTTGAGCATTTGTTCTAAAGTTCAAGTCTATAAACCCAGCCTGCATTAGAAGCTTCTTGTATACATACCCAATATCTTCTGGGACAACAATTGTCTCGACTTCTAGTTTTTCATCTTTATCTTTTGTGACTTTGTATCCAAGAATCATTTCGTCATAAGCAAACAAAACCATCTCCTTGAGTTTAATCTCAATATGATCACGAATATCGGCCTCGGGGACTTTTGGAATTATAATTTTGAAAAATGAACCAAGTGCATCTGGAAGAGAAACATAAACACTTGTTTGCTTCGTCTCTCTTTGTATCTCTCTAAGTAGCTTCAATATGACTCCATCATCTTGAACACGCCCTTCCACAACAACTCCCTCGGGAATATCCTTCTTTCCATAAGAGAGAAGCTTAGCGGATCGCCCCTTACCTTCTAGCTGAGTATATATAAAAGTATGGTCTGTAATATCCAGACCTAGTGATCTTTTTTCCTTGAAACCAAAAAGTGATAATAAATTCATTGTTTAGATTATACCTCACGTAATTAGATAAATAATAAAACTATCCCCAGAATCACCACCCCCACTATTATAGAAACCAAGTTTACTCTCTTATATATTGCATCACCAAGTTTTTCACCAAAAATATGCATAAGAAATCCAACAAGGAAGAATCTTGCCCCTCTACCCAAAAGAGACGCTAAAACAAAGATCAGGAAGTTGATCTCAAAGAAACCAGAGGCCACCGTAAACACTTTATATGGTATTGGCGTGAACCCAGAAATAAAGACTGACAGAAATGCGCTCTTTCCAAACATTTCCCCTATTTTAATGAATTGATCTTCTAAACCATAAAAGGCTATCATCTTTTCTCCAATCAACCCAAAAAAGGCAAATCCTATAAGGTACCCCATCATTCCACCAAAAACTGATGAAATTGTTGTGACAAAAGAATAGAAAAACCACCTTCTGTGTTCTTTAGTTGCCAAAATAGCAATTAAAAGAACATCTGGTGGTATTGGGAAAAAGGCAGCTTCTACAAAAGAAAAGAAGGAAAGCCACGCAGTACTGTGTGGACCCTCTGCAAATCTTATTAAACTGTTTTTAAATCTCTCTACAAGCTTGTTCATAAAAATATTATCGCATAGCGCTTCCGTTTGGCACAGTTTCTTTGGGGGTTACGAACATTGGATTCCCTTCTACGTCGTCCACAGCAAGAATCATACCGTTTGATTCAAATCCTCGAATAGTTCTTGGTTCCAAGTTTGAAACAAACATAAACTGCTTCCCAACAAAGAAATCTGGCTCTGGGAAATACTCTCGTATAGCAGATAGAATCTGCCGAGGTTCAGCCTCTCCGAGGTCAACCATAAATTTGTAAAGCTTATCAGCATCTTCCACAACCTCTACCGAAACAATAGTTCCTGCTTTCATTTCTACTTTTTTAAAGTCATCATATGTCGATTGGATCATAAGTCTCACAGCTTCAATAATTTGAGGGAATTCAGCAAAGCCATCATTCTTGCAAAAATGACCAGATTTTTCAAAAAAAGTAACCGGATTATTCAATCTTAGTGAAAGTGTTTGAGTTATCTCAATTGGAATTGATGGGTCGTTTGTAGATGCAAAAATGTTAACCTTACCCATGTTTGCTTTAATCTTTTTCCATTTTAAATCTTTTACAAATTCATTACATTCAATATCTGTCGGGGTATCACCAAAAGGAGTACCAAAACCACCAACTAGAACAACCCCCTTCACGGGGTTTTCTAGGCTCTGGAGAACCCTTAAAATCATGGCACCTCCTAAACTATGCCCAATTAATATTGTATTTTTATTCACCTTTTCTTTAATTCTTAAAAAAACTTCGTCCCAATCTTCTGGTTTTTGTTTGTCACCTAGAGGAAATTCAGGAACATAAACATCTACTCCTATATCATTGAGTTTGTTTTTAACCCATGGATACCAATGAGATTCAGGTGTGTCATTATGCGCATGAAAAATTACTACATTGTATTTATCTTCTTTCATATTATTTTTGTTTATCTAAAAATCTTTGTAATATTATAGCCGCAGCTGATTCATCCTTCTTCTTCGTTGTGTCCTTTTTTGTCTGCCTTGCTCGAGGCTTCTCGTAGTCTCTGTATTGATCTGCAAACACGGAAGTAAATTCTTCGTTTTGCATATGAACCGGGAGCATTGTCTCTAAGCTTATCTGAGCCACAAACTCTTTTAATTCTTGATCCATATTTGAGCCATCTTTTGGCTTTCCAACCACAATCTCTGATATTTCCTTTTCATCTATCAGCTCCCCTATCCTTTTTCGAATCTTAGCAATCTCCACAACCTCCAATGGAGTAGCAAGCATCCCAAGCTCGTCTGATATAGCGAGCCCCACTCTCTTTGTTCCAAAATCAATGCCTAGATATCTCATAAAGCCCAGTCTAGCAAAATAAGGGTAAATAAAAAAGCGAGCCAAAGCTCGCCTAGAAAATTCTAACCCCGAATAAATATCCGTCCAGAAAATTTGTTATTTGCAATCAGAAAATAAATACCTGTTTGCAAGTCCAGATAATACTTTTTCTCTGTGTGACTTGCTGGTATAAACAAAACCTCCCTACCTGTCATATCATGAACACTAACGTTCATATGCTTTGGAACAAGAATACTTTTTCCTCTTAGAGATAGTCGACTTGATTTTCCAGCATTTGCAACGTAAGTGTAAACTGGCGTAGAAACATGCAGAGTGTCTGTCCAAACATCTAAATTGGTGTTCTCCAAAGGAGAAACCATACACACCAGATCGTACGCAATACTGACAGGGTGGCCCACATCTATAAGGTCAGCATAATACTCCATGGAAGTATTTTCTTCACCTTCTAGGTTTAAAACAAAGTTAAGCGATTGATTCATTGGATTAACCAGGAATTCATCCCCCCAAGAAATATAAGGTAGCTCATCTACATTTAAATACAAATGATTAATAGATTCGAAACCTTCAGTGAAACTCATAAAGCAATTCTCTACCCGGACAGTAGAGTCTGAGGAGATCATAAAGTATCCGATAGACTCATGCGAAGCTGGAGCAGATATCGGAGGCCTTGGGTCTCCTGTTGAAAATCCAATTATTTGACCAATTGAAATAAAAGGTATCCAAAGAAATAGAAAAGTAAGTATTTTTTTCATGGTACTTGATTTAGTTGGTTTATACCCATAATAACAAACCCTCTTGAATTTTCCCTCAATTCTGTTAATATCTTGATGTTGGAAGATTTGTCTTCCAGACCACGAAAAACCTGGAGAGGTGGCAGAGTGGTCGATCGCACTTGTCTTGAAAACAAGAGTGCCGCAAGGTACCGAGGGTTCGAATCCCTCCCTCTCCGCCAACACAACAAAGTATCGGCGTGACCCGAATGCCTTATACTCTAAGGCTCTGAGAAAGTCGATACAAATCAAAAAGTTCGGACCCAAGTGGGATTCCGAACTTTTTGATTATCTGTGCAAAAGAAGGTCTATTTTGCTGAAAATTTCTCAGTTAGTTGCCAAGCTCCAATAGCAACATATCCCCAGATATAGCTCTGGATAAGACCCAGGATGAATCCTAGAAAATTCATATCTTGAAACCCTATATATGACATTCTAAAAAGTGCCATATGAAGTCCTTGCTCTGCTTGATTTACATAAAACCAGAAGAAGCAGATTATAAACAACAGGGCTAGAAACATCCCTATTTTGTGTGATTGTTTTAAATACATGGTATTAAAATTATGTTAATAAAAACAGTTTGACCTATACCCATAGGGGGTATATACTTAAGTCTATCATTAATCATTTAATATGCAATTTATGAATAAGTATTATATTGTTTTAGTTTTAGTTTTAATTTTGGTTGTAGCAGGTGGTGCATTTTTGTCTTCGAAAACAGACACTCACGAACAGGAAGAAAAAGACTCAGTCGCCTCGTATGAGATTTACCCTGGAAAGGTGTCAGATAAAATAGCAAATGGTGAAGATATTATTTTGCTCGATGTTCGAACATCAGAAGAATACGAAGAAATTCATCTTGAAAACTCACTACTACTTCCTGTCGGACAAATGTCACAGGCAACTCTAGAGAATATTGGTCTCGGACAAGACGCAAAAGACAAAGAAATCATCTTGTATTGTCGAAGTGGAAACAGAAGCAGACAAGCGTACGAGATTATGGAGTCTCTTGGGTATACAAACATTAAAAGTGTCTCAGGTGGAATGGTTCACTGGCAGGAAGATAATTATGGATTTACAGAATCTGGTCCATATGAGGGAGTGGGCTATGAATCTGCATCAGACGCTCAAAACTCTGATGGTCCACAAATTACTCTTCGATCAAAAACATACGATTTTGGAGCTATTCCAAAACTCGGCGGGACAGTAACAACAGATTTTGTAATTAAGAATACAGGAGTAGAGGTTCTAGAAATTGGAGAATTAACTACAAGCTGTAGTTGTACATCAGCAACAATCTCTTCAAGTAGTATTGACCCAAATGAAGAAGCTACAATTAACGTAGTGTTTGACCCGAACTTCCATGAAGAGCCTCAGGGTAAATTTACTAGGACGGTATTTATTCCAACAAACGATCCAAGCACACCAGAAGCGGAGGTAAATATAAAGGTAGAAATTATTGAATAATTATTAACTAAAATAAATATTATGAAAAACAATTTAATTATATTAGGAATAGCAATAGTCGTGATCGCAGGTATTGTAATCTTCGGAGGAAAAAATGACACACAGCAGAACATCAAAACAGTAAAGTCGTCTAGCCCACTAATAGCTGAATCTCTAGAATATGATTTTGGTGACATTGATATCTTTGGAGGGAAAGTAAGTACGGACTATGTTCTTACAAACACAGGCTCTGAAGACATTGTCGTAACAGAAGGAGTTACTAGCTGTGGTTGTACAGATGGAGAAATTGGAGGTCAGAGCTTTGGTATGCACTTTGGTATAAAAGACTCGGTTACTATACCCGCCGGCGAGTCGATTGCATTAACGGCAATATATGACCCTCTAGCCCATGGTCCAAATGCAACAGGAGCTGTTACTAGAATGGTAAAGATTATGACTAACTCTACAGAAACACCAGAGCTTGAAGTTAGGTTTACTGCTAATGTGACAAAAGAAGAAGTTGAGCAAAATTGATTATGAAAAATGTATTCCTAAATAACATAGGAGCAACAATTCTTGTCTTGCTTTTTGGATATTTAGGATATGTTCTTTTGATGGAGTTAAATATGTTTGCTGGATTAAAAGTATTCGAGGTCAATATTTGGATACCAGCCATTAGTATTGTCTTGGGTGTTCTGTTGCGTATATATGCAGGTTACCAGTTCACTAAAAACAAAGTTAATATTTTAGAAATGGATAAGCATTCAAAGCTAGTTATGACAGGGCCATTTAAATTTTCTAGAAACCCTCTATACCTAGCAATTCTGTTGGTTACCCTAGGTTTCGTCCTCTTGTCGGGGTCTTGGTTGGGTATAATATTTGTTTTAATTTTCTGGTATGTGCTAGACAGAGTTATATTAACCAAAGAAGAGCTTGATTTAGAGAAAGTTTTTGGGAAAGAATATATTGATTATAAGAATAACGTTAATAGATGGATATGAAAAATGATAATAAAAAACAAATTCAGAATCGATTGAAGAGAATCGAAGGACAAGTTCGGGGGCTTCAGAAGCTTGTTGAAGAAAATAAGTATTGTATAGATGTAATCACACAGACTTCAGCTGTTCGAAGCGCCCTTAAGTCTGTAGAGGATGTATTGCTCAAAGAGCATCTTTCAACATGTGTAGTGAATCAAATTAAAACAGGTAAACAGAAGAAAGCGGTCGAAGAGATATTAAAAGTATACAAACTTAAAAAATAATGAACCATTCACATCACCAAAACATGGAGAGTGGTCACACTTGTCACGATACAGAGAAAATGAGTCACGACCATGGTGCTCCTGGCATGAGTCATGGATCAGCAAAAGACTTTCTTAAGAGGTTCTGGATTGTAACAGCTCTTCTTATACCGCTACTATTAACTAATGAGTTTGTTGTAAACCTTTTTAATCTACCAGAATTTGGATTTAGTAAGTGGATACAACTCGGCATCGCAACAGTCATCTTTGGATTCTCTTTGGTGTTTTTTAAGCATGCTAGTCATGAGATAAAAGCTAAGAAATATGGAATGATGACCTTGGTGTCTCTGGCAGTTGGAGCTGGGTTTCTTTTTTCTGTTGTTTCTACATTTATCCCAAGCTTAGGAGTAGAATTTTATATTGAAATCTCAACACTAATCTGGGTTCTTTTGTTTGGTCATTATCTGGAGGCAAAATCAAGCGGAGCCGCTGGTAATGCTCTCCAGGAGGTTGCCAAGCTTCTACCCAAAAAGGCTCATGTGATTCGAAATGGAGTGGAGGAAGACGTTGATATAACAGACTTAAAAGAAGGAGATACTGTTTTAATAAAGCCTGGTGAAAAAATCCCAGCAGATGGAACAGTCAGAGAAGGAGGATCTAACGTAAATGAATCCCTTGTTTCTGGAGAATCAAAACCTGTAGCCAAGAAGTCTGGTGATACAGTCTTGGCTGGATCTATCTGTATGGACGGGTCTTTGACCATAATTCTTTCTCGAGTTGGTGAAAATTCAACAATCGGTCAAATTCAGAAGCTGATTGCTGACGCTCAAAACACAAAACCCAAGTCTCAAAGAATCGCTGATAAAGCTTCGGCAGTGCTTACCTTTGTGGCTGGAATTACAGCCCTTTTAACAATACTTATTTGGACACTTGTTATCGGTCAATCTTTTGTATTTGCTATCACTCTGGCTATCACGGTGCTTGTGATTGCTTGTCCGCACGCTCTTGGTTTGGCTATTCCAACTGTTACAACCATCACAACCACACTTGCTGTTAAGAACGGAATTTTTATTAAAAACCTAGCTAAAATTGAAGTTATCAAAAAAGCTGATTATGTAGTTTTT
>Ga0100378_1000288_pt1 | contig 56881 bp, 46 predicted proteins | sample CryGeymeta201502_FD_81535 | JGI IMG/M metagenome (GOLD analysis project Ga0100378, IMG submission 81535) | Groundwater microbial communities from Crystal Geyser aquifers in Utah, USA - Crystal Geyser metaG 2015-02 | ecosystem: Environmental > Aquatic > Deep subsurface > Groundwater | place: USA... | reverse complement strand
TCTGGTATACTCTTTTTAACGGTAATTTGATTGCGTACTTGGCGCCGTAGCTACAATTTTACAAGGTCTCGCTTGTCTAAAACCCTATATAACACATCAAAAAGGTGGTAATCACTGCTTTTTTGTTTTTTGTCGTTTAGGGGAGGATAAACGGGTAATAACGGAGCGGTGTTAGATTACAGACCCAGTTAAATCCTGCAAGGCAGGGCTTTCAGTAGAAAGCATTTAACCGGGTGTAAGATTTTCTAATTCGCTACGCTCATAACAAAATCTTACATGCGACTACAGAAACACTTTGCGCGGTACAAGAAGCCACAGATAGAGATGCCGAACCTTGTAGAGACACACTTGAAGTCCTACAAATGGCTCCTCGAAGTAGGACTCAAAGAAGCATTTAAAGAATTCTCCCCTATTGAAGATTACTCAGGGAAAAAGTTTGCATTGGAATTCGTAGGTATTGAACTTTCAGCGCCAAAGTACGACGAGTATTTTGCAAAAGAAAACAATCTCTCATACGAAGCGCCTCTCAAAGCGCGCGTAAAGCTCATAAACAAAACGTTTAAGAGTGAGAAAGAGCAGGAAATCTTTATGGCGGATTTTCCTATGATGACCTCGCACGGTACTTTTATCGTGAACGGGGTTGAACGCGTGGTTGTGCCACAAATCTCGCGCTCCTTTGGCGTGTCATTCACAGTGGATGAGCTCAAGGGCAAGCGTTACTTCGGCGCAAAGATTATTCCTGGACGTGGCGCGTGGGTAGAGGTGGAGTCCGATCCAGACGGAGCGGTATACGTGCGTATTGATAAAAAGCGCAAGTTCCCTGTGACTGTGCTTCTTCGCGCTCTTGGTTTGGAAAACAACGACGCAATCCTCAAAACATTCGCAAGTAAGGACGAAGCGGTGAAGAAGGTGATTGAAGCAACTCTAGCAAAGGATACTGCTCAGACTCCAGACGAATCATTTATTGAAATTCACAAGAAGCTTCGTGACGGCGACCTTGCAACAGCAGAAAACGCTCGTGGTTTCGTGAACTCTATTTTCGCAAAGGAAAAATACGACCTCTCAGAAGTTGGACGTTTCAAGTTCAACAAGCGTTTCGCAAAAGGACTTGATAAAGATGATATTGCAAAACGTACTATTGACGCAAGTGATGTTGCCGTAATCGTTTCTCACATTGTAAAGCTAAATGCCGACCCTCGTTCTCTTCCAGACGATATTGACCACCTAGGAAGCCGTCGCATTCGCTCTGTGGGTGAAATGCTCCAGCAGAAAATCCGCGTTGGTATGACACAGATGAAGCGAAACATTCAGGACAGAATGTCTACTATTGATACAGATGCCACAATGCCTGTGCAATTTATCTCTCCTCGCCCGCTTCAGGCGCGACTAAAAGAATTCTTTTCGACAAACCAGCTTTCTCAGTTTATGAGTCAGTACAACGTTCTTTCTGAGATTGAACTCCTCCGTACTTTCTCTGCGCTTGGGCCCGGTGGCCTCACACGCGAACGTGCAGGCATTGAAGTTCGCGATGTGCACACATCGCACTACGGACGCCTTTGTCCTATTCACACCCCAGAAGGTCCGAACATCGGTCTTATTCTTCGTCTTTCTTGCTACGCGCGTATCAATGATTTCGGAATGATTGAAACGCCTTATGTAAAGGTAAGGAACGGCAAGACAACAAAAGAAATCGTGTACATGGATGCGTTAGAGGAAGAGCAATACAACATTGCGCATGCGTCTTTAAAAATGGATGGCGACAGTATTGTTGAAGAAAAAGTTGAGGTACGTCGCGCTGGTCATCCAGAGCTTGTGGATCGCAAGGATGTGCACTACATGGACATCGCAGCAAACCAAGCATACTCGGTTGCTACATCTATGATTCCATTTTTGGAACACGACAACGCAAACCGCGCGCTCATGGGTTCAAACATGCAGAAACAGGCAATCCCAGTCGTTGTGCCTGAGGCTCCTCTAGTTGCAACAGGTATGGAGGGAATGGCCGCTCGCGACACTGGTCGTCTAGTTATTGCGGATGTGGACGGCACTGTCACTCACTCAGATTCAAGGAAGATAGTTTTGAAGGGTGGAGATGGAAAGGAGCATTCATACAAGCTTGTAACATTCTCACGAACAAACGGATTTACAGCGTTCCACCAGCGTCCTATAATAAACGTTGGTGACAAGGTGAAAAAAGGAGCTGTGCTTGCGGACACTTCGTCTTCAGACAATGGTCAGATCGCTATCGGGCAGAACGCGCTCGTTGCGTTTATGTCATGGGCAGGTTCAAACTACGAAGACGCTATCATTCTTTCGGAACGTCTCGTGAAGGACAGCAAGTTTACTTCTATTCACATGGATGAGTTTGTTGTAAATGTGCGCGACACAAAGCTCGGGCCAGAGGTTACAACTCACGATATTCCAAACGTTGGAGAGCTAAAGCTTAAAGACTTGGACGAGGACGGAATCATTCGCATCGGAGCAGAGGTGCATCCGGGAGATATTTTGGTTGGAAAGATTACTCCAAAGGGTGAGACTGAACTCACCCCAGAAGAGCGGCTCCTCCGCAGTATTTTCGGCGATAAGGCTCGCGATGTGAAAGACACCTCGCTTCGCATGGATCACGGCAAGCGTGGTCGTGTTATTGGCGTGAAAATATTCTCGCGCGAAAAGGGTGACGCTCTAGATAGCGGTATCATCAAGAAAATTCACATTGAAGTTGCGCAGGTGCGTAACATTTCTGTGGGTGACAAACTCGCGGGACGTCACGGGAACAAGGGTGTTATATCGGTAATCCTTCCCGAAGAAGATATGCCTTACATGGCAGACGGTACACCTATTGATGTGGTGCTTACCCCACTCGGCGTGCCTTCACGTATGAATCTGGGACAAATTCTTGAGCTTCACTTAGGCCTTGCCGCGCACACTCTTGGCTATCAGGCGATAGTGCCTCCGTTTATGGGAGCGACAGTTGATGAGATTAAAGGCGAGCTCGTAAAGGCAGGATACCGCGAGGATGGAAAGATGCCACTCTTTGACGGACGCACGGGAGACTCGTTTGATCAGGATATTGCGGTTGGTTATATGTACATCTTGAAGTTGAACCACATGGTGGAAGACAAAATTCACATGCGTTCAATCGGGCCGTACTCTCTTATTACGCAACAGCCACTTGGCGGAAAGGCGCAAGGCGGAGGCCAGCGTTTTGGAGAAATGGAAGTGTGGGCACTGGAAGGTTACGGCGCATCGCATGTACTTCGTGAAATGCTCACTATTAAATCAGACGATATTTCAGGTCGTTCGGAAGCATTTGACGCTATTGTGAAAGGCAACGACATCACAAGCACAAATATCCCAGAGTCGTTCAATGTGCTTCTAAATTATCTACGCGGGCTCTCACTCGACATTTCGCTCAATAAGAAAAAATAAATAAGATAACGAGCGAGGCGACATCAGATTATTTACCCAGTTAAATAATTTAAAATTTATACAAATTTTAAATTGCGATTTGAAAAATCGCATTTAACCGGGTGGTGATTTTGATAGTCGTTTCACTCTTTAAAAATCAACCATGAAAACACTACGCGAATTACAGAATTTCGACGAAATCGTTCTCAAGCTTGCATCTCCTGAGCGTATTAAGGAGTGGTCATACGGCGAGGTTACCAAACCGGAGACTATCAACTACCGCACACAAAGAAGCGAGCGCGGAGGTCTCTTTGACGAGCGAATCTTCGGGCCTGAAAAGGATTACGAATGTTACTGCGGAAAGTACAAGCGCATTCGTTACAAGAATATTATTTGTGAGAAATGTGGAGTTGAGGTTACTCGCTCTATAGTTCGTCGCGAGCGAATGGGGCATATTGAGCTTGCTTCACCTGTTGCGCACATTTGGTTCCTTCGTTCCATCCCTTCACGCATGGGTCTTCTTCTAAATCTTCCTATCGTGGATCTTGAGAAAGTTATTTACTTTGCAGGGTACATCATCACTTCTGTAAACATCACAGAGAGAGACAATTTCTTGAAGGAGCTTGATCAGGAATACAAAAACAAATCAAAGACACTTATCGACGAAAAAGGAAAGGAAAAGCTTAAGGAGCTTCTTTTGACAGCAAAAAAAGAAATTGAGTCACTTGTTGATGGTAAGGTGCTTGATGAGATGACATATCACAAGTTTGCGCTCAAGTACAGCACAGCATTTGAAGCAGGTATTGGCGCAGAGGCGATTTACAACATCTTCAAAAAGATTGACCTCGTTAAATTCCGCGAGAAGCTTCAGTGTGAGCTAGAAAAGGCAGGCGCAGTTGAACGCGCGAAACTTCACAAGCGTCTAGGAATTGTGAAATCACTTATCAACTCAGGCGTCCGTCCAGAGTGGATGTTCATTAAAGTTATTCCTATTATTCCACCAGCGCTTCGTCCAATGGTTGCCCTTGAGGGTGGACGCCATGCTACTTCGGACCTGAACGACTTGTATCGTCGCGTTATCAACCGCAACAATCGCTTGAAGAAACTCATTGCTATTGGCGCGCCTGATGTTATTCTACGCAACGAAAAGCGTATTCTTCAGGAAGCTGTGGATTCGCTTATTGATAACTCAATTCGCCGTGTCCAATCTGTGGCAATGAATGCTGCTCAAAAGCGAACTTTGAAGTCACTCGCTGATACTCTCAAAGGCAAGCAAGGACTCTTTCGTCAGAACCTCCTCGGAAAGCGTGTGGATTATTCTGGTCGTTCGGTTATTGTTGTTGGGCCAAAACTTCATCTAGATCAGTGCGGTTTGCCAAAGCACATGGCTCTTGAACTTTTCCGTCCGTTTATCGTTTCAAAAATTATTGAGCGTGAGCTAGCGTACAATATTCGCGGAGCAAACAAGCTCATAGACGACAGCGTTGCTGAGGTGTGGGCAATTTTGGAAGAAGTGATCAAAGGCAAGTATGTTCTTTTGAACCGTGCTCCAACTCTTCACCGTCTTGGTATTCAGGCTTTCCACCCTGTACTAATCGAAGGCAACGCTATCCAGGTTCATCCACTAGTTTGCGCCGCATTCAACGCGGACTTCGACGGAGACCAAATGGCGGTGCACGTGCCACTTTCGCACGCTGCGCAAAAGGAAGCTGGCGAGCTTATGGCCGCAAACAAGAACCTTCTCGGGCCAGGGAACGGCGATCCAATTGTAAAACCAAAACTTGATATTCCTCTTGGTTGTTATTCAATGACAAAGATTATTGAAGGAGCAAAGGGTGAAGGAAAGATTTTTCCTACGCCAAACAGCGCTATTACAGCACACGACTTTGATGCGGTGAGCTATCGCGCAAAGATAAAGGTGATGGGCACCGACTCTCAAAAATACGCCATTTTCCGCGGTCAGGTTTTTGAGACTACGGTTGGTCGTCTACTTTTTAACAGCGTGCTTCCTTCAGACTTCGCATATGTGAACAAGGAGATCACACAAAAGGAGCTTGAGTCTATTATTGATGAACTCATCAATACTTACGGCATCGACGCGACCCCTCCGATTTTGGACAAAATCAAGGACTTTGGTTTCAAGTATGTAACCAAAGCTGGTATTACGTGGGGGATTGATGAGATCAAGATTCCTGCCGAGAAAAAAGGCATTATTGCAAAAGCAAAAATTAAGGCAGACGAAATTCGTTCAGAATTTAATGCTGGGCTTCTTTCCGAGGATGAGCGTTATCGTCGCACCATTGAGTGTTGGCAGGGAGCTCGTGGCGAGATTGAGAAATTTATGCCAGCAACTCTAGACAAAAATGGTTCTGTGGAGGACATGTTGAAGTCAGGAGCGCGCGGTTCTATTGCTCAGATTCTCCAGATGGGAGGTATGATGGGGCTCATTATCAACACAGCAGGACGCACTATTGACTTCCCGATTATTCCATCAAGCAAGGAAGGTTTGTCACCAGTGGAATACTTCATTACGACTCACGGTTCACGTAAAGGTCTCGCCGACACAGCGCTTCAGACTGCAAAGGCAGTATACCTTACGCGTCGTATTGTTGATGTAGCGCAGGACGCCATCATCACCGAAGAAGACTGTGGAGACAAAGAAGGCAAGACTATCCGCAAGGAAAACCTTGTTGGATTTGACATCCTTCTTTCACGCAATCTAAAAGGTCGTGTGCTTGCGAAGGATATTGCGCTCGCAGACGGTACGGTGATTTACAAAAAGGGTCATCTTATGTCAAAAGCAGATGTAAAGGATTCGGAGGCTCGTGGCATTACCGAAGCAATTGTACGCTCTCCACTTTCGTGTAAGACTTCGCACGGCATTTGTCGCATGTGTTATGGTTTGGACATCGGTAGAAATGAACTTGTAGAGATTGGCGAGGCGGTGGGTATTATAGCTGCTCAAGCTATAGGCGAACCAGGTACACAGCTTACTATGCGTACTTTCCACTCTGGAGGTATTGCATCGGCAGGTGGTGACATTACTATGGGTCTTCCACGTGTTGAAGAAATATTTGAAAAGCGTGAGCCAAAGAGTCTCGCAATTATCTCTCACACAAACGGCGTGATTACTGAAGTAATTCGTGACGAAAAGGAGTTAATTATCAAGGTACTCCCTGCTGAGGGGGAAGGAAAGAAGAAGGGTGAAGCAATAGAGTACGAAACATCAGCAAAGCGTACTCCGTTTGTAAAGGTGGGCAGTGCTGTGTCAAAAGGACAACTTTTGTCAGACGGTTCAGCCGACATAGCAGAGGTGTTCCAATACGCAGGAAAGGATGTAGCAGAAAACTACATTATTACTGAAGTCCTCAAGATTTATGAACTTCAGGGCGCGTCAATCTCACGCAAGCACATTGAGGTGATTATTCGCCAAATGTTCTCGCGAAGAAAGATTAAAGATTCTGGAGATACAATCTTCAATCTTGGTGATGTGGTTGAACAGGGAGAACTCGCTCATGAAAACGAGCGAATAGAGAAGATGGGTGGAGAAAAGGCAAAGGGAGAAATAGTGGTACTTGGTATTTCCGTTGTCGCCCTTACTACAAAGAGCTGGATGTCAGCTGCGTCATTTGAGAATACAACTCGCGTTCTTATTGATACTGCAATCCAGGGCGGTGTGGACACTCTTCGTGGACTGAAAGAGAATGTTATCATTGGTCACCTTATCCCAGCAGGAACAGGGTTTGGTAAAAATGGTGGCGTGAATGAGCTTCCCGGAGAAGTAGCAGAGGAATTATCCGCGTAGCGGATAATTCCTACGTTTGACAATTGACACCGCTACGCGGACATTTGACGGAATCCACTCGTAGCACCTTGTCAATTGTTAAATGTCAATTGTTAAATGTAATCCAATGTCCTCAGTCATCGAAGATATAAAATCACGATTAAACATCGTGGATGTCGCAGGTGGATACCTCAAGCTTGAAAAAGCTGGGGGGAATTTTAAGGCGTGCTGTCCTTTTCACAATGAACGCACACCATCATTTTTCATTTCGCCTTCACGACAAACATATCATTGTTTCGGATGCAACAAAGGAGGAGATGTTATTTCATTTGTTGAGGAAATTGAAGGACTTGATTTTCAAGGCGCGTTGAAACTTCTTGCAGACAGAGCCGGTGTGACGCTCACTCGCGAAAGAACCGGCGCAAAAGACGAGCGAGACGCGATATTTTCCACGCTTGAACTCGCTACAAGGTTTTACGAGGCCGTGTTGCCAAAGTTTCCAGATGCTGTGTCGTATCTGACTGGTCGCGGGATAACACAGGAAACTGTAAAAAGTTTTCGTGTAGGTTTTGCTCCAGACGAATGGCGTTCTCTAGGTGATTTCCTTGCAAAGAAGGGAGTTTCAGAAAATGTGATGGAAAAGGCTGGGCTTATTGTTAGGTCTCCAAAAGGTTTCTACGACAGATTTCGTGGGCGCGTTATGTTCCCAATCACAGACAGTTCGGGACGTGTTATAGCGTTTTCTGGGCGAATCCTTAAAGAAGAAGCAGGGAAGACTATTGGCGCGTCGGCCTCCGCTAAGTATGTAAATAGTCCTGATGTAGAGGTTTTTCACAAGTCGCGCGCGTTGTTTGGTTTTTCACAGTCGCGGGACGCTATTCGTAGCGAAGATAGTTGTGTTCTTGTGGAGGGGCAAATGGATCTCATACTTTCGCATCAAGCAGGAGTAAAAAATGCCGTTGCTTCATCTGGAACTGCTCTCACTTCCGAGCATCTAGAGATGATCAAACGCTTCACAAAAAATATTGTACTTGCGTTTGATGCTGACGATGCTGGCATTTCTGCAGTACATCGCGCGGTTGAGCTCGCTCTCTCGCAAGATATGTCAGTACGCATAGCACGTTTGCCGAAAGGTATGGATCCTGCGGACGTTGCTTGCAAAGATCCTTTACAGTGGGTTGACGCGGTAAAAAACTCAAAGCAGGTGATTGATTTGTACATAGAACTTTTGCCATCGCTTCACAAGGAGAAGTCGGAACTCCGCGCAAAAGTTACAGAAGTCATTGTGCCGTTTGTAGCACTACTAAAGAGTCAAATTGATCAGGGGCACTATGTGGGTGAAATAGCAAAAATTCTTGGGATAAAGGAGGAGCATGTGTGGGATGAAGTTAAAAGAAGAGGAGCTATGGCAAACGCGAATCAGCTGATTCATGGCTCGGCCATAAATTTAAACGCTGAAAAACTAGAATATAAAAATCCTCCGCTTTCCAGACTATTACGCATTTCTCGTACTATAGAAGGCGTGTTACGATGGCAAGAGGGATTGAAAGAAAACGCCATCAATAATATTGGAGATTATCGAGCTCGCTTTGCGAAACTCCTAGAGGGCTTACCGCCTATTGATGTGGTTTTGGGAGATGCAATTGTTTTTGAGGCAGAGGCGCGACTTCACGGGAGCGAACGTATAGAAGAGGAATTGAATGTTCTTCTAAGAACAATGAATGAAGAGATTCTTCAAGAAAAGTTTACGGCAAAGATGGCAGAGTTAAAAGAAGCAGAAAATAAAGGAGACGTCCCGCTTGCGGAAAAACTTCTTACCGAATGTCAGTCAATTTCAAAAGAATTACACACGCTAACAAAAAATATTTTATAAATCATGCCGAAAAAAACAACTACAAAAAAACCAAAAACAACACCAAAGAAATCTATTAAGAAGGCTGTTAAAAAAGCGCCGGCAAAAAAAATCGCGGTGAAGAAGGTTGCTAAAAAAGCAGTAAGTTCACGTCCAAGACGCGTGTCCAGACACAGCTCTGGTGACCTGTCTGCTGATTCGAAAGTTATTCCTAAGAAGGTAACAAAGAAAACAGTTTCAAAAAAGAAATCCACCGAAGGATGGGAGCAAAAGGCGCAGATACTTATTCTCAAGGGTCGCGGCCGCGGATTTATTACATATAATGAAATTTTAAAGGATTTTCCTCAGGTTGAACAGGATGTTATTTTTCTAGATGCCCTTTATGAAAAACTTAACGATGCAGGTGTGGATATCCTGGAAAGTGGCGGGCTTCTAGAAACTGAGCCTGAAGAAGTTTTAACGCACAAAAAATACACCTACAAAAGTGGGGATTCATCATACGACTCCATTCAGATGTATTTGAAGGAGATTGGGCAGTACCCGCTTCTTTTAGCTGCAGAAGAGCGAGATCTTGCTCAGCGTATTCAGATGGGGGATGAGGAAGGCAAAAATCTTCTCGCCCGCGCAAACTTACGACTTGTGGTTTCCATTGCAAAAAAATATGTTGGACGAAGCGCGGACCTCACGCTACTTGACCTAATCCAGGAAGGGAACATCGGTCTTTTTAAAGCAGTTGAAAAATTTGATTGGGAAAAAGGCTACAAATTTTCTACATACGCAACATGGTGGATTCGCCAAGCTATTACTCGCGCCTTAGCGGATCAGTCGCGCACTATTCGTATCCCAGTGCATATGGTGGAAACTATTTCAAAATATAAGCAAGTGGTGCGTCGATTGTCTCAAGACCTCGGACGTGAGCCACTTCCAGACGAGGTAGCAACAGAGATGGGTCTTGATGTTGAGAAAATTTACAACATTAAGAAAATTGACCAGGATACTGTTTCTCTTGAGAAACCTATTGGTGACGATGATGATAAATCAACCCTTGGTGAATTTATTGCTGATGAAAAGATACTTTCACCTGCGCAGGATTCTGCCCAAAGGATTCTCTCAGACCAGGTAAAAGAAATATTGAATGACCTTTCTGAAAAAGAGAGAAAGATTCTTGAGCTTAGGCACGGGCTTGTGGATGGTGTGGTGTACACACTAGAGGAGGTGGGTCGCGAGTTTCAGGTAACACGCGAACGTATTAGGCAGATTGAGGCAAAAGCGATTGAAAAAATCCGCGCACATGATAAGGTGGATAAATTGCGGAATTACTAGTTTGGTTGAATACGGCTCTTACTACTGTGCAATTTTTTGGGTACGGATTTTTTGAAGCTTAAAAAATTCTGAAATGCTCGCCTCGTCAGGCTCGCAACCCCCAAAAAAGTTGCACAGTAGCGAGCCTAACAAAATAGCAATATCATTACGAGGAAGAAAAAAAGGCGGACATAAATGTCCGCCTTTTTTTGTGAGTTGTCAATTGTTTTTCAGACTACTTCAGCAACTCGTCAATCTGCGCCTTTACAACCTCGTATGGTTGAGCGCCATTTATACCACTCGCCGCTTTTTTGTTTACGAGGATTATTGAATATGGTGTTCCGCTTACGCCAGCTTTGGCGCCACTAGCAATGTGCGCGTCTACAACAGTTTTCATTTCGTCGCTCTCAAGACATTTGTTGAATTCTGTCACATTCAATCCGATTGACTTCGCGATTTTTGGAAGTTCTGCCTGATCAAGTTTGTTGTTGGATGGAGTTATTTCAAAAACCTGATTTATATATTCCCAAAACTTTGTATTGCCACCTAGCTTATTTGCGCACTCGGTAGCCTCGGCTTCATTCTGAGCCTTCACCGGATGAAGCGACTCTATAGGGAATTGTCTGTATACCCATGCCACTTCTCCATCTTTTCCGTATTCGCGCATAATGCGGTTCATTGTTACGTGGAATGTTTTACAGTATGGGCACTCAGGGTCGGAGTATTCCACGATTATCACTTTTGCATTTGGGTTGCCGATGATATGGTCATCTTTAGTCACGGGATCCACAGTCCCAGATGGTTGCGCTGCCACAGCTTCCTGTTTTCCATCGCCAAAATAAATTGCTCCAGCGATGGCTAGCCCTGCAATAACGATTGCAAAAGGAATTGCGTAATTTTGTGTTGTTATTGGGGCTGTTGTGTTTGTTTCTTCCATATTTAATTTATGTAATTTCTAGTAATTTATTCAAGTATACCACAATTCCTTAATTTGCAACTTTGGTATTTCAATAGTTGTGTGGTTAAATGAATAGATATGAATCCCGTTAGAGACTCGTCATTATGTTTTTTTTGGTACTAATTGGGTATGTCGAATTCATCACTATTAGAAGTTTAATATAATAAGGCATGGGGATTTACCCCCGTCTCTAACGGGATGAACATAACTAGCTCGGAATTTGTAAAAGGTATTATCGGCACAGACCCGATTCTCAAGGAGAAACACTCTCAAATAGCATTTGTGGGGCGTTCAAATGTTGGAAAGTCTAGTGTCATCAATTCTCTAGTGATGAAAAAAGATTTAGTAAAATCTAGTTCTATGCCAGGTAAAACGAGAGAAATCAATTTTTTTCTTATAAATAAAAAACTCTACTTTGTGGACCTTCCTGGGTATGGATTTGCTCGAATGGGCGCAAAAGGCGCAGAAAAAATCCGCAAACTTATTTTATGGTATCTTGGTAGCAGGGAAGCTGTCGTAGGTTTTGTGGTTTTAATTGTGGACTCTGTGGTAATGCCAATGCCGTATGATAAAGAGATGGCAGACATCCTTCGCGCAGAAAATATACCATTTGTGGCTGTTGCAAACAAAATTGACAGATTGAATCAAACCGAGCGTTCTCATAATATAAAGGCAATAGAGGCCGGACTTGGTGCGACAGTTCTGCAATATTCCGCGCGCACTCATTATGGTAGGGAGGAATTACTAGATACAATCGCTAGGGCTATTAAATAAGAAAATTAAAACATAATGATAAATCGTAAATTGATTCTTGTTGCAGTAATTCTCTCTGTAGTTTTTGGCGCTGTTCTTTTGCTTTCATCACGCGTTCCACAAAAAGGCGCTCAGAATGAAAGAATTCACATCGTAACTAGCATTTATCCGCTTTCACATATCGCTACTGCTGTAGGTGGGAATCTCGTCACAGTCCATAATCTCGTTCCATCTGGAGTAGAGTCTCACGATTTCGAGCTTTCTGCGCGCGACCTCGTTATTATAGGTGATTCAGATATTATAATTTATAACGGCGGAGGGTCTGAGTCGTGGGTCAATAAATGGGAAAAAGGGAACTCGCCACGCCCAAAACAAAGAATTAATATGACTGAATCGCTTATTAGCAATGAAATTATTCTTATAAATCGCAACGGAGTTATTGACCCGCACTTTTGGCTTGATCCAATGATAATGAAAAAAGAAATCGAGATTGTTATGGACATGCTTATAAAGATTGATCCTTCACATAAGGATTTATTTAATGATAATGCAAATCATTATATAGGCATGCTCTCATTATTGGACGAGCGTTTTCGCTATGGGTTAGCTTCCTGCGCCTTGCGTGAAGTGGTTGTATTGCACGAAGCTTATAATTATCTTGCTCGTCAGTATAATTTCACAGCTACATCAATTTTAGGTATTTCCCCAGACGAGGAGCCGTCTATGATAGAACTAGCTCGTATTATAAATCTTGTGCGCGAAAAAGGCATTCAATACATATTTGCGGAAACAGTCGCCAGTCCAAAATTTTCAGAATTAGTTGCGCGAGAGGTTGGCGCAACTGTTCTTGTACTCAATCCTATTGAAAGTCTGACCCCTGATGAGGTACAATCAAGAGAAGATTACTTTTCAATTATGAAAATGAATTTGAACAATCTACAAAGAGCAATGTCATGCCACTAGAAGAATCATATATTGAACTCAACAATGTGAGTTTTTCATACAACATTACTACGGTTATAGAAAACCTTACTTTTTCAATACGCAAGGGAGATTATGTTGGCATCATTGGCCCAAATGGGGGAGGTAAAACAACGCTTATAAAAGTAATCCTGGGACTCCTGCATCCTACAGAGGGCGCGGTAATGCTTTTTGGTAAGGATCACCACGATTTTAAAGAGAAGTATCGCATTGGTTATGTGCCACAACGAGTTACTCATACAGAAAGAAATTTTCCAGCAACGGTATTTGAGGTGGTGCGTACGGGTCGTATTGCGCGTCTTGGTTTTTTTGAAAGATTCAAAAAAGAGGATATAGAAGCGGTAGAACGAGCAATGGAAATTTCTGGCATTGCTGAGCATCGTGACACCCTCATCGGCAATCTTTCTGGTGGAGAGCGTCAGCGAGTGTACATAGCGCGCGCGCTTGCAAGTGAGCCAGAGGTGCTTATCCTTGATGAGCCAACAGTTGGCGTTGATATCGGCGCTCAAAAAACCTTCTATGAGTTTCTTTCATCGCTCAATCGTGATAGACATCTGACGATACTTTTAATATCGCACGATGTGGATGTGGTATCACAGGAGACAAAAACAGTACTCTGTCTCAATCACAATCTTGTTTGTCACGGACTTCCAAAGGATATCCTAAACGAGCATGTGCTCGAGCGTTTGTACGGTAAGCACTCAAAGCGCGTGTCACACGAACCTAACGATCAGACCACCAAAAATTAATCTATATGTCCCAAGTCATTAAAATTTCAGCTATGTCTTTGAGAAAAATCTTTAGCATATACACATATGCCTCATATTTTTCTCTTCGCCTCGCTAGAAATTTTCAGGACTTAAACATAAATCTTAATTTTTGGTGGTCTAAAAGAATAATATGCTAGATATATTTCAATACGATTTTATGATACGAGCTTTTGAGGCAGGAATAGCAATTGGCATAGTTGCTCCTCTTATTGGTATGTTTCTTGTGGTTAGGAGGTACTCTCTTATGGCGGACACTCTTGCGCACGTGTCTTTTGCTGGAGTAGCAATTGGGCTTCTTCTTAAAATAAATCCAATTTTTTCCGCAATTGGGCTTTCTGTAATCGCGGGATTTGGCATTGAGTATTTACGAAACTCTCGTCGTATATTTGGGGAGTCTGTGCTTGCGATTTTTCTATCTGGTTCACTCGCTATAGCGGTCATTATTCTCTCTCTTGCAAAAGGATTCAATGCGAATTTGTTCAGCTATTTGTTTGGGAGCATTTCAACTGTTACAGCAACAGACCTTGTTGTGATTATCACACTCGCAACAATTGTTTTTATTGACGTGGTGTTTCTCTACAAGGAGCTCTTTTTCACCTCGTTTGACACAGAGCTTGCCGAAGCAAGCGGATTGCCAGTAAAAATGATTAATCTTACAATGGTAACACTCGCGGCTGTAGCGGTCGCCATTTCTATTCGAATAGTAGGCGTACTTCTAATCGGCGCGCTTATGGTTATTCCAGTTATCTCCGCTATGCAGTATGGTCGCGGTTTTCGCTTCACACTTATTTTGTCAGTTATATTTTCTATAGTTTCTGTGATACTTGGGTTGTTCGCTTCATACTATTACAACCTTGCCTCAGGAGGCGCGATAGTTGTCGTGGCGCTAATTATTTTCTTGCTAAGTCTTGTTTTTGTAGGGGAAGGAACGTAACGGATTTCAAAAAAGCAACATCCAGCAATAGCACGCTATAGCGTGCTATTGCTGGATGTTGCTTTGGCTCATTCCATATCCAATATTCTAAATTCCAAATTCTGTCACTTAGTACACCTTATCAATATGCTCCTTTACATACGCGAGGTCGTGTCCGTAGACTTTTTTGCCGGGGTTAAAAATGTTTTTCGGGTCAAATATATTTTTGGTTTTCTCAAATAGACTGTAGATTTTTTCTCCATACATCTGCATCAGGTACGCGGTGCGAACAAGCCCGTCGTTGTGTTCCGCCGACATTGAGCCACCAAATTCAAACACAAGGTCAAATACTTTTTGCGAAAGCTCCATTACAATATCGCGGTCACGCGTATTTCGCAGATTCATCAGAGGTATAATATGCAGGTTGCCATCGCCAATATGCCCCGCTATTGTGTACGTGAGTTTGTATTCTTTCATCACCTCGGCAAGTCTAGGCAGGAACATTGGAAGCTTTTCTGGCGCTACTATTATGTCGTCTATGAAAGGCGCGGTTTTGTCTGTACCGCCGTGTTTCCTGAGCAAGTTGAAACTCTCGTGGCGGATTGTCCAAAATTTTTCAGCGTCCTTTTTTGTTTTCATTATTTCAATCTGCGCGCGGAATTGTTTAAGGTCGTCATACGCCGTTTGCGCCTTCTTCATTGCCTCCTCCTCTGTGACGCCAGTAAACTCCGCAAGGAGCACAAGCTTTGGGAAACCTCCACGCAGTACCATAAGTGCTTCAGGAATAAATGACAGTCCGAGCTTCACTATTCCTGTCTTCAACGATCTCACGATATCAGGGAAAAATCTAATCGCAAACTGAAAAGTGTGGTCATCGTAGGATTCAAATGTTTCAGGCTTGTGTGTTAGAACTTTTGCCACGACTTCTGAAAGTTTGCTAAAGTCTCGCAAAAAAATAACCACGAGCTTGCGGTGCTCATTTGGCTTAATGAGCGCGAATTCAATTTCCGTAAAAAGGCCTAGAGTACCCTCCGAGCCGGTAAAGAGCTTTGTAAGGTCAAAAGTTTTCCTGTCCCAAATATTCCATAGCGCGTAGCCCGTGGAATTTTTTGCAACCTTTGGTTTTGCGCGTTTTATAATGTCATAATTCTTTTCAAGAAGATCAAACATACGGCGGTAAATTTCCCCTTCAAAACCTTTCATTTCTTTCTTTTTTTCAAGATCGTCTGCCGTGAGCGGGCCGAATTCATATTCGTTGCCGTCAGAGAGAACGACATTGAGTCGTTTCACCCAGTTTTCCGTGCTTCCGTATGTGAGAGTCATTTCGCCAGACGCGTTTGTGCCGACCATTCCGCCCACTGCGCAAAGATTTCGCGAGGCAGGAAAGGATGGCATAATGACGCCCCGCTTTCGTGTTTCCTCATCCATCTCGCGATAAAAAACTCCTGGCTCTACGACTGCGCGCTCTGCGCTAACGCTCCTGATATGATTTAGGTTTGCCACGTCTACAATAATAGAGTCGTTAAGAGCCCCTCCTGCCATACCTGTGCCAGCGGCCCTAGCGGTGAGTGAAAGATTTGGGTTGGCGTCTTTCTTTTCAGAAATAAATGTTACAAGTTTTTTAATGTCCTCTGCGGATTTCGGTTTTACCGCGAGCGCAGGGCGAAGTTCAAACAAGCTGGCGTCGTTCTCGTAAGGAACAAGACTTTTTTCGTCAGTTAAAATTTCTCCTTCAAACCCAGCATTGCGAATATTACTCGCAGTTTTAATATTTGTTTCCATAACATGTATTGTACCCCTACACATACTTTTTGTATATGACGATAAAACGTATTCAATCTAAAAACTATCATCAAGATATTGTATGACATAGTATTTTGTAAAAGTAGGTGTGGGGAGGGTGTATCATTGAATCTTAGACCTTAGAAAGCAATCCCCTCTGCATAATAAGTTAACGGTCGTTAACTTATTATGCAGAGGGGATTATACAGAGGCGTAAGCTGAAACAAGAATATGAGCATTAATAAAAAAGGCCCCACCAGTGATGGTGAAGCCTTTGAGATCCTGCGACTTTTATGTTGCGAGAGACATGTCGTTCATTTCCGCGCCCGTCATATGCGGAATGATATCCCACGATGCGCGCCCTTCTTTTTTGGAAGCTTTTGCAAACGGGTCAATAATCGGCAAATTCCAGAATTGGAATTCCTTGACGATTTTTTTTATATCATCTGGTGGGATTTCTTGAGCGAATGTTTTGGCGCGCAAAACTTCTACATCATATTCATACATGAGATGCTGATCCACATTTGTAAACCGAGAATCAGTGAGAGAAACGACTTCATCCGCAATCATCATCGCTGTGTCAACCATTTCGTTAGATAGACATGAAATTTTTGAAACGGCGTACATTCCGCGCCAAAGGTTTAGCGGATCAATTGTTTTTGTTTTGTTGAAATAGAGGTGCTCAGTGTCGGGGTAGAGCACCCCCACTCCGTGCACAAAGTTTCCGTCTGCGCGCTGTACCACAATTATGGCAGAGGTTGCCTCCTTGAGACCCCTGCCAATAGAGGCAAAACGTTTGCCCATGGATTTGCTTAGAACAATTTTAATCATTTACATATCCTTTTTAAAAGAACTTACGCCTTTCCTGATATAGGAATGGCTTAAACAAGAAAACGCCAAATGGCACTTTCATCCACCTCACACAAACCATAGGGTTGTGTGAGCAAGTGACAATTATAGTATATTTATATACAAAATGCAAGTTATGGATACAATCCTTACTTTGTGCCAATTGTGATAATCACGTCAAACAGGGCTGTTTCTGGAGAGGTTGTGGATACTGCGTCTGGGTAGGTTTCTCTGACGGTGTTTATCAACGCTTCGCCAATAGCAGATTTACTTTCCTTAACAGCGACGGTTGTGGTTGCGTATAAGGTTTTTTCGTTGCCAGTTTTTGCTTTTGGATAGCCTACAGATTCTAGCGACTGCGCCATAGCGCCAGCGAGACCGCTTTTTGCTGTGCTATTTAGGATGTTGAGCGTAAATGCTTTCTTGTCCAAAACTTGTGTCGTGGTTGTGGCTAATGGAGCAGACGGAATAGATGTTTCCACTGGGACGTTTGCTGATTCTTTTCTTACTTCTGTACTGATGCCGAGTTTCCTTGAAACGAGAGTATAGTTCTCAATATTAAGCGAGCTAGACCCTTTTCCTGTGTCGCCAGAAAATGCGGTGTCTATGCTTCTCGCTATGAACCTAGTAGAAAGTATAAAAATAATGCCAACGATAATCGCAAACAAAAAAACAATTCCAGGATAAATTAGATCCTTTGGTTTTACACCAGAAACGGAATCACGGATTTTTTTTATGAATGGAGACATATTTCTTTATTCTATTGTTTGTGCGGCAACGGTGGCGCTGTACGATATGTTTGAAGTGCTTCGCCAGTCCGCGCTTCCCGAGGAAATATTCAGAGAATTGATTTTTGTGAAGTAGGGGAGCTTCTCAAAATCCTTGAGGTAATTTATAAATATTGAAACATTTGCCGAGGAAATTGTATTTTGGTAGGAGATGGTCGCAAGTGGGAATGCTGTGCCGAGCGACGCTGGTGTCGGCGAAGAGAAATTGAGAGACTGAGTGATGCCATTTTTAAGAGCAAGGCTTTTTAGAATGGCAACGAACTCGAGAATGTTGTTGGAAGGGATAATTGTTTGCTTGAGGATTTTGTCATTCGGTCCAATGATATCCGTTTCGCGTTTGAGGTTAGAAAGGAGCGATGTGCGTTCGCTCAGAGTTGCGACTAGGTGGCGATTGGTTGCTGTTTCCGTCGCCATCTTTGTAATTTTTCTGGAAATAAATAAAATGACGCCAAAAGAAACAATCACAACAGCCAGAGCGGTGAGGATATGTTTTCCAAAATGTGTGAAAAGATTTTTTGTGGTGAACATAATATTAATGCGCCTGACTACTGCTAAAGTATAACGCACTCGGGTCTTTCAAGCGAAACGATATGCTGAAAGGCACACTCTCCTCTTTATCAAGGTTGGTCAAAGGAAGTTCAACTTCGGAAAGCATTGCGGACTCCTGCAGTGTTTTCTTGTAATTATTTAAGGTCTCGCGGTTCCTTGCGTTGCCAACAATTGAGAACCTGTCTGTGAAATTTGGCGCTGAAAATGTTGAAATTGTAATACCGTCAGGTGTTCGCAAAACAAGCTCGGTGATCACAACGCTCCATATTGGCATTTGCGATAGGAAATTTAAGCCTGTTTCCGTAATGGTGTTTATTTCGCCAATCAACTTTTCCTTTTCAACAAGTTCTGGCGGGATAACTGAGGATGAAAGGGTCGTCACCTGCTGTGTGCCTTTTTGTAACATAGAGAGCATAGAAATGTATGTTACTAGGTACGCAGACACAAAAAAGATGGAAATGCTTATGACGAGGTTTCTCATCAGCACAATAAATGTAGTAGCGCGCTGGTATGAGTACGCTTCTTCGGTGCCCACAGGAAGGAGGGATATCAAATTGTCCATTCCCTCTGGGATTCTACCGCGAATAGCCGTACCAAGAGCCACAAGCCATTTTGATTTTGGCTCGGTGATTTCTTTGCGATTTGCGTACTCGTCACGCACGGTCGCTTTTACGAGTTCCTGCTCTTTTATATCGCCCTTTGTTTCGGACGCGATAGCTTCTTTAACTTTATTAACTTCCTTATGAAGCTCTGCCTCTGGAACGAAGCGCGCAGGGAATGTGCGCGAAAAACGCAAAATGCCGTCTCTTAGGGCAAAAATGGTCGCGCCATCAGGAGTCTTTTTTGAAAAAATTGTTGTTTCTCCCGGGACAAGTTTTACCGCGCGAGCTATTCCCGCGAGATGGCTTTCAAGAGCGAGAGTTTTGATGCCAGCTTTTTCAAGCGCCTGCACATATCCATCCGCGACATCGCGTGGAATTGTTGAAAGTAGGATTTCGTTGGTCGTTGTAGTGCCTGGGGCGCGCTCCCAGTCCAGATACGCGTCCTCGGTTTTGATTGGGAGTTGAAAGGTGATAGCGAGACGCATTGCCTCGGAGAGGCGTTCCTCGGTGACTGATTTTGGAAATGAAAAGATTCGGGAGTAGATTTTGTCGTCAGGTATGGCAACTATCGCATAGTCGGTGCCGAGCTTTGCTTTGTCCCAAATTTCCCTTAGCGAGCTTGCAAGAAGGTCAATGTCAATCACCACACCATCGGCGATAATGTTTGCAGCATTGCTTCTTCTATGAGAATGAGTTCGTCGTCGGGTTCATGAGCTTCCGCTGGTGTCGTGGTCTCGGTTTGCGGTTTGTCCAACGTTACAAGATGAATGCTCGCGCGACCTTTTTTACTTCCGTTTGGACGAAATAAAGCAATACGAACAACAGAGTCGCTGATTTCAATTCCCGCTACGCGCTTTTCTTTTGTAAGAAGGTTTAGTAAATTCATTTTGGGTAGAATTGTAGAATGCTGAATACAGAATGTTGAATTGGAACGATAGAACCCCACGCATTCTTCTATATTCAAAATTCTACATTCAATATTCTGCCCGTTCCCGTGGTGTCGCAACTCTCCCCACAGTGATGCTTCTTGGCGTGATGGCGCTTGTGGTTGCTGTGAGTATTACCACGCTTTCTTTTACCGAGCTTTTTATTTCACAGGGTAGCGCCCAGTCTTCCCGCGCGCATTTTTATGCAGAAGCAGGCGCTCGCGACGCGCTCATGAAAATAGCTCGCAACAAAACATATTTGTGCGCTACTACCGATTGTTACTCAGTTAATTTCAGCTCAAATGGATGCACCCTCTCAAAAGATTGCGCAAAGGTACAAGTGACAGGTAACGACACTTCAAAAACAATCACATCAAAAGGCATAATGAACGCAAACACGCGAACACTCCAGGTTGCCCTTACTTTAGACACCGACGGCCTCATCACAGGCACCACTTGGAGTGAAGTCACGAACTAGCTATTCGTAGCGGAGGGCGTCTATGGGGCTCTTGTTGGCTGCGGTGCGGGCAGGGTAGAGTCCAAAAATGAGCCCAATAGCGCCAGAAACAACAATACCGAGGATTGCGGCGGATACGGGGAAGGTAAACGTCCATGCAATGTTTGTGAAGTTTGTGATTGTGGTAGCTATAGCCCACGAAAGAAACGCTCCGAGAAGAATCCCAACGAGACCTCCCATTCCCGTGAGCATTACCGCCTCAAGAAGAAATTGTGTGAGAATATTTTTATATGTTGCGCCTAACGCTTTTCGGAGTCCGATTTCCTTTGTGCGTTCAGTAACAGAGACGAGCATGATATTCATAATGCCGATACCTCCGACAATAAGCGATATTGCCGCAACAGCAGCGAGGAATATTGTAAGGACAGACGTGATGGATGAAAGACGCCCAGCCAGATCAACTTGTGTAACTACAAAAAAATCGTCTTTTGCGGTGCCTGTAAGATCGTGTGATTCGCGTAGTGTGAGTTTGATTTCTTCTGCCGCATCATTAATGAGCGCTTCGCTTGCCGCCTCGGTTATGAAGCGATTAAAATGCTTGATACCAAGCACGTAGTCTTGAGCCGTTGTGTATGGGATGATAGCTGCTTCATCAAAGTTAAAAAAGTCTTGCCCGCGCTCTGAAAGCACTCCAACGACACGGAAGTTATGACCTTTCATTTTAATTATTTTCCCAAGAGCGTCGTCAGCGCCGAAAAGTTCATTTTTTACTTTGTTGCCAATCACCACATATTTTGCGCGCGCGCGGACATCCTCTTCCGTGAAAAAGGCGCCAGTTTTCATCGGCATATCAAAAATCTTTTCCATCAGTGAAGAGACTCCGTAAATAGTGAGATTGAAAGTGTCGTTTGCGTATCTGGCATCAGCGACACCAAAAACAAGAGGCATAACATACTTTATGCTCGGCGTGTTTTCTTTTCGCTCTAGGGCTTCAAGGTCGCGTTTTTTCAACGAGTCGCTAAAAATTTGCCCTGCATCCGATACTCCAGCAGGCTCACGACCTCCACCTACAATGATCGTGCGTGTGCCCATCCCTTTAACTTGATCAAGAATTAAATCCTGCGCGCCTTGCCCGAGAGACATTACGAGGATGATTGCTGTAACTCCTATAACGATGCCAAGGATAGTAAGCAAAGACCGCGCGCGGTTTTGCTCTAGTCCTCTGTATGCGGTTTTTATACTGTGTTTAAATTTCATTTTATTAGAATTCCATCATTGGTATGGCGTCGCTCCGCGACTTCGTTGTCACTTTCAACGAGCCCGTCTTTTATACGAATGATACGTCGCGCGTGCTCTGCCGTGTATGTTTCGTGCGTGATGAGAATAATCGTGTGCCCGAGCTTCTCATTAAGTTCCTGAAGAGTTTGAATGATGGCTCCACCGGACTTTGAGTCAAGGTTGCCAGTAGGCTCATCGGCAAAAATAACCTCTGGGTTGCATACAAGGGCGCGCGCAATCGCCACGCGTTGTTTTTCTCCACCTGAAAGGCGAGTGACATCAAAATCTGTGCGGTGAGAAAGCCCCACAATTTCAATCGCGTCATTTACTCGTTTTCCCCATTCTGATTCTGGAATATCCGAGTAAAATAGTGGAAGCCTTACATTTTCAAACACACTAGCGTGCGCTAAAAGATTGAATGACTGGAAAATGAATCCGAGCTTTTTGTTGCGGATGCTTGCAGTGGCATCTCCCGCGTATGTGCTGGCCTCCTTTCCCTCAAATAGAAAGGAGCCGTCTGTGTAGTTGTCTAGAAAGCCAAGCACGTGGAGCAGAGTGGACTTTCCGGAGCCAGATGGACCCATGATGGCAACAAACTCTCCACGATTAATAGAAAAGGAAACACCGTGAAGAACTGGTGTTTCAACCTCATCGTTTACGTATACTTTTGTGAGGTTTTTTATTTCAATGATGGGCATAAATAAATGGGCAGAATATTGAATGTTGAATGGGTGCAGGCCCGCGCTCATTAATCCTTTGGAGCCATGATAATAGTTGTTCCCTCTGCAACTCCTGTAGTAAGCTCTATTGAACCATCTGAACCTTTAAGACCAGTTGTTACGGGAACATCAGAAGTGGTTCCATCCGCAAGCGCTGTTCGTACAAACTTCTCGCCATTTTTTGTAATAATTGACCTTTCAGGGGTAAATAATACTCCAGAGCGAGATGATGTGCTTACATCAATATTTGCTGTCATTCCAGATTTTATACGCGGATCTTTTTTTGTAAACTGGAAGGTTGTTTTATATGTAGGGACATTGTCTATGATTGTTTCTGCGGGATCTATAGCGACCACGACTCCACTGAATGGAACATCAGAACCGTATGCGTCAAGCGTGATGCGAGCATTATCGCCAATTTTTATTTTTGCAATATCTGCTTCTGGCACATAAGTCTCTATTTCAAATGACGAATCTGAAAGAACAGAAAATACTGTCTTGCCAATAGTAGACCCTTCGCCGACTTTTATATCAACTTTTGTAACAACTCCGGCGATAGGGGAGGCTATGCGATACTTTGCGAGTTCTCCTCGCGCAGATAGTACTCGCGCTTCCTGCGCTGCGATCACTTCGCTCGCGGTGCCAGCCTCAAGCAGAGCAAGCTCGTCTTTTGCCTTTGCCAATGTTAGCGTAAGTGTGGTGATTGATTGTCTTTTTGTATTTACGTTTGAAAGCGCGGTCGTTATATTTGTACGCGCAGTATTTATATTTGAGCGGTATGTATCAAGCGCGGTGTTTGTAACAGTGCAATCAAGAGAGAGGGCGCGACCGATTGATTCAAAAAGTCCTAGTATTATTGTCAAATGATTGCCTGCGTTGTTCAATGCGTTTGATAATTCAGTTTTTGATGGTGATATAGGGAATGATGAATTTTCTAATCGCCAATCGTCAAAATCGATCTCGGCTGTTTGGCGAAGAACCTCACTGTTTCCAGCAAGTTGGCTATCGCACACAGAAAATGTGTATTTGTATGAAGTGTTTTTGTAGCCAGAAAAAATTCCTGTTGTTTTTGTATGAAGCGCGTCGTCTGCTTTTGTGAAGGTATCGTTTAGAATATCAGTAATACCGCTGTATGCGTTGTCCAAATCCTGAGTATATTTTGCAAGCTCAGCTCTTTTGACGGTTAGCTCCTCTGGTCGCGCGCCACGATTGAGCTCTGCTAGACGAGCTTCGGATTCCATTAGGCTTCCTCGCGCGCTGGATGACTCCACTTCACCAAGAAGTCCACTTGCTAAAACACGGTCACCGACTTTAGCGTATATACCTGCCACGCGTCCGCTTTTTTCAAAACCGAGATCAACAGCGGATGTGGATTTTACACGCCCTGTCACGCTTACTTCTTGGATCACATCTCCGCGTTTTATTGTGGTCGTGTTTGGGGGCACTGCGTTCTTTTTGTTTGTCGTAGCAAAAAATATTATTGTTCCGACTGCGACAAGAATACTTCCCCAGATGATTTGTTTTTTAGAGAGTTGCATACACATATTCTATCATACCTTTGCTGACACAGTAAGGCGATAATACGACATCTTTGCAAATTCGGTTGTGACAAAATAGAGCGCTACAATGCCGAGCACAAAGCCAAGAGATGATGCGGTAGGAGCTATAAAATGGAACAATGATTGCCCGATACTGGTGAATGGAATGAGCAATGTAGCTGCCCCAGCGAGAACTGTAAGAACAACCAGCACAAATGAAGGAGCCTTTGTTTGGAAGAAGAAACCTCGTGAACGAATGGAGAAAAGGAACAAAAGCTCGGTTAGGATACTTAAAATAAACCAATGTGTTTGTAACATTTCTGGTCCGAGTTTATAGAATGAGGCAAAAATAATGAAGTCAAATACTGTTGAAACAATGCCGAGAACGGTTCCCATCGCGACCAGTTTGCGAACGTTGTATTGTTTTGGTTCTCGGACTTCGGCATCGTCTACTGTGTCCGTCGCTATGGCGATAGCAGGGAAGTCTGAAAGAAGATTTACGAGAAGAATTTGAGTTGCAAGCATTGGGAGAAATGGAATAAAAAGGGAAGAAATTGCGACGGCATAAAAATTGCCAAAATTAGAAGAAAGAGAACTTCTAATATATTTGACTGTGTTTGCAAAAATAGCGCGACCTTCGCGAATACCGCCCACAACGACCGAAAGACTGTTGTCCAGAAGGATTATGTCCGACACTTCGCGCGCAATGTCGGATGCGCTCGCGACAACGATAGCAACGTTTGCTATTTTTAGAGCAGGAGCGTCGTTGATGCCCTCTCCAAGGAAACCAACCTGATAGTTTTTTTGAAGTAGTTCAATCAGGCGATATTTTTCTTCGGGTGATACGCGCGCAAACACATTTGTTTGTTCCAGAGCGCCATCGCGCACGCCCTCTGGAAGCGCAAAAAATTCTCGCGCTGTGAGTACGTCCTCAGGAGATTTTGCAAGTCCAACTTTGTGAGCAACTTGTCCAGCTACATCCTTGCTGTCGCCAGTAAGGATTTTTATTTTTAATCCTAGCTTCCGCGAGTCTTTTATCGCCTGAACAGCAGTGTCCTTTATGGGATCTATAAAAGAAACACAGCCAATAAACGTAAAACCAGTTTCCAATTTACTACGAGCAGTGATTTTTTTTGAAGCTATTGCAAGAGTGCGACGTCCAGATCGTCCTTCTTCTGCCATCCATGCGAGAGTTTTTTCCCGCTCGTCCTTGGGCAGCTTTGAGCTTGCGATTATTGATTCTGGGGCGCCACGAATTATCATTATTGTCTCACTACCTTTCTTTATTGTTACGCTGTTTCTTTTGTGTACAGGATCAAATGGCGTATCGGCTAGGCGCGAGTGTGACACTACATCCGTTTGTTCTTTTAGTGAAAGAGATTCCCATAATGCTGTGTCAAAAGGGTCTGGCGCGCCTCCGCTAGCTTTTGCTCCAAGGTAGTTTCCACCAAGAGCCCCAGCAAGGAGCGTCGCACGAGCGTCTTCTCCGCACATCTCGTGGACCGTCAGTTTATTTTCTGTAAGTGTGCCAGTTTTGTCCGTGCAAAGCATTTGTATTCCGCCAAGGTCCTCAATTGCGGAAAGGCGCTTCACAACTACACGCTTTTTTGCAAGATGTCGCGCTCCTCGCGAAAGCGAAAATGTCATAACCAGAGGAAGCGCCTCTGGCACAACAGAGACAGCAAGAGCAATAGAGAAAATGGCAAGTTCGACAATATTCACAGAGTACCCCTTTATGACTATATTCATTGCAAAAATGAACAACAGCGTGCCTATAATGAGGTATAAAATAAAACGGCTAAATTTGCCAAGCTCTTTTTCAAAACTGCTCACATGGTTTGTTCCTCCGACGAGCTCTGCTATGCCGCCGATTTGTGTTCTGTTCCCAATTGCAAAAACTATTCCAGTCGCGCTTCCAGACACTACAGTTGTGCCAGAAAAGCAAATGTTTTTTGCTTCGTAAAGCTCCGCAGTGTTTCCAGTAAGAGGCGCGCTTTCTTTTTCTACTGAAACCGATTCTCCAGTGAGAGGCTCCTCGTTTACCACAAGTCCTTTTTCTTCAATAATGCGAATATCTGCTGGAACGCCATCGCCAGCCGCAAGAATTATGATGTCACCAAGGACTAGTTCGCTTGCATTGATAGTGGACACCATTCCCTCACGCCTAACCTTTACGCGTGTGGAGACATAACGTTTCAATAGCTCAACCGTTTGTTCCGATCTATACTCCTGATAAAAACCAAGACCGGCATTTATATGGAGGAATATCAGTATCATTATTCCCTCGGTAAATTGTCCAAGAATAAATGAAAGAGCAGTAGCAAACAACAGCAGATAGATAAATGACGACTTGAACTGACGAAGAAAAATTTTAAGAGGACTAACTTTACTGTTCGCAAGCAGGTTCAAACCAGTCGCATTGCGACGAGTCTCTATTTCGGACATCGGAAGTCCTTGAGATGGGTCAACAGAAAAAAGTTTTGTAACCTCATTAATATTAGTGTTCGTGTATTTAGAAAAATCCATTGCTGTATTTAATACATTATAACTTTTTTACTTATAGCGGAAAAGACGAAGAGAATTTGCTATTGGAATAAAGTCTGTTAGAAAGTTGTATGCCGCGGCGCCAGATGGCCCAATAGTATGAGTAAAAACGAGATAAAGACCTATTGCGTTTACAACTCCCCAAATTACAAAATTCCCCTGCACAATAGAGGATACATTTTTGGAGATCCCGCGAAGGTCAAGTATTTTTTCAAAATTGTCCTGCATAAGAACAATGTCGGCAGACTCTATTGCCACATCTGAACCAATACCACCCATCGCGATGCCAACATCCGCTCGCGCAAGCACTGCCGCGTCGTTTACGCCGTCTCCAACCATAGCCACCAATCGGTCGTGTTTGCCGAGATAGTCTTTTAGCACGTATACTTTGTGTTCTGGCAAAAGCTTTGAATAGTATTTGTCTATGCCAAGGTAATCCGCAATTTTCTTTGCGACGCCATCATTGTCGCCTGTGAGCATCACCACCTCCTTTACACCTGTTTGTTTGAGCGTTTTCATCGCGCTCGCGACACCTACGCGCATTTCGTCGGCGAGAGCGAATATTCCAATTACTTTGTCATCAATGGCAACGATGGTTACGTTGCTTCCTTTTGCCACCCACTCTGATACAACCTTTGCTACTTCACCGGAAAACTTAATCCCTCTCTCGTTCAAAAATTCAGGTCTGCCTATAATTATTTCTTCATTTTTGTCACTTGTGCTGGTTATGCCTCGCCCCTCCACTTCTTTGAAGCTCTCAGGTGGCGCGCAAGAACAACCAGCATTTTTTGCATACTCCACTATTGCTTTTGAGACTGGATGGTTTGAGCGAGCGCATATCGTTCCAGACAGCTCTATTACCTGCTTTATAGTTGCTCCTTCAAATGCGCTCGCGGTTTCAACCGCAAGTTTTCCGAGTGTCAGCGTGCCTGTTTTGTCTACAACAAGCGTGTTAATTTTACCAGCTAGCTCCAAGAAGTCCGCGCTCTTTATAATAATCCCGCGACGCGCCGCGGTACCTATTGCCACAATGTACGCAAGTGGAACAGCAATGGCTATGTCGTCCGCGCACACCACAAGCACAACAGCAAGCACAAGTCGTGTGTCTTTTGTCACTATGTAAAGAATAATAGCGACTAAAAGCATAATACCTATGTACCAACTGGAAAAACTTTCTGCGGACGTTCGCATTCTTGTTTTTGTGTCGTGCGAGGCCTCAATGAGGTTTATCATTCGCTCAAATGTGGTCTCTGCTCCAATTCTTTCTGCCCTCACGACAATATTTCCAGACACAACAACAGTCGCGGAAAGAACGATGGACCCAATTCCACGAAGCACAGGAACTGATTCACCCGTCAGCGACGCTTGGTTTACAGAAGCTGTTCCTTCGCTCACTATTCCGTCCACAGGTATTTGATCACCAAGATTTATAACCACTAGGTCTCCTTTGCGAACGTCAGTTAGAGGGATTTCCAGTGTCTTGCCACCGCGCATTATTCTCGCCTTTGATGGTTTTAGTTTAATGAGACTCTCAAGCGAGGTTCTAACGCGTCTTTTTGTGTACAAATCAAGCACGCGCGCGAGAGCGAGCATTATGTTTATAAAAAGCATTGAGCTCCACTCCGCGCTTATGAACGAGAAAAAAAGCGCGATAGTTGCTAGGAGGTCTACGTTTAATTTCTTTTCTCTAAGTGAACGATACGCGCTTCTGGCTACTGGCACAATTCCAACAAATCCAACAATGCCGAGAATCTGACCTTCAAACTCCGCAGGCAACACATCGCCAATATAAAGCGCGAATGTTGCAAGGAAAAGAACTACGAGAGATATTTCAAAACGAAGCGCCCTTTTAAAATTGAAGTGCCCGTTATTGTTCATCCCGTTAGAGGTAGGAGATAAAATCTCCGTGTCTGATTAGCTCTTAATTTGCTATTCATGTTTATTTATATATTACCATATTGCCAAAAACATAACGCTTTAGTCTCTAACTGGATTCATATTATTGATCTAGAAGAACAGGTGATACACAAATGAAACAAACGGGTCTACCTCGGGTCCGTGCACCATTGCTGCGCCGAGCGCTCCTGTAATTGTAATCCCAACTATGCCGATAATAGCCAGCACGAGTGACACAGGTGTGTCAGTAATCCATTTTGCGATTTTGATTAGGCGCTTCCATGGGTTTGCGAGACTTGGGTATTTCACAAGGAATTTTTTGGAGGAATCATATTCAATCCACAAAACAAGATACGAAATGGCAAGTATCAAAAATATTCCTATTGTTCCTTCGGCAGACGCCGAGTGCACGGGAACAATCATATCTTTTATCGGGTTGTCATCTTTGAACATACGCTCTATCGCTTCACCACTTACAAGAGCAAGCTCCGCCGTTACAAGTCCGGCAATAATGAGAATCGCTTTTACGTGGAACCAGTAATGCTTCGCAGTAACTTTCTTGAACCTAATAAGCTCGCATACGGCATAGAGAGTAAGCAATGCAATAGGGAAGTGGACAAGCAGTGGGTGTACGTTCATGTTGGATAGAATGTTGAATTTGGGATATTGAAGATGGAATGGATACAATAATTCTGCCAATTCAGTATATCAAATTCCACCCAAAACCTAAATTAGATTGTGTCAGATTTTACCCCAAAACTCTCTAGCTTAACGCGCAATTTTTCTATTTCTTGTTTTAGTTCTGTCATGCGAATTTCGCGGTCAACAGTGAGTCTCTGGAATCTTTCAAGCTCGCCAATTTTTTCCTGAAGCACTTTCGTGCGCTCGTTAATGTTAGTCTCAAGGTCTTCGGCGTGATCTGTAACTTTTCTTTCAAGTTCCTTCCTGTCTGTAATGTCCTCTACCATTACAAGTAGGTGTTCTACATCGCCAGCAGGATTTTTCAAAGGCACGCCGTAGTAATGTCTGTAGGTTTTTTTGTGCGCGCCTAATGATGATTCCACTTCAACTTCTGTTTCAAAAGACACACCGCCTAAACCACTCAGCAGAAGTTTGTCCAGACCATTTTTTTGGTATGCAACAGCGTCAAAAACATTTTTACCTATTGCCTCGTTTGTGTCTGCGATGTCATGAATTCTCATCATCGCTGGATTGTAACTTTCAATAAATCCGTTTGTGTTTACTGTGTAGATGCCGATAGGAGACTGTTCAATGATGCCATTTAGATATTCCGCCTGTTCAATAATTCTAATATCCTGTTCTCTAAATGCGAGTTTTATGAGTACGAGCACGATGCCGAGCATGGTGAGAATTATGACCCAAATTGAGTATTTGATTTCATTTATAAACGTCTGAATATCACTTGTGTCAAAATATATTTCAAAATATCCAATCATGTTTCCATCGTGGTCATCCATTATTGACCAGACCTCAAGCAGGCTTTCTTTTCCAAGCTCGTCCTTTGTAGTTTCTCCTGCAGGCATAATCATTTTCTTGTTCGTTCTTACTTGCGCGAGCTGTCCATCGCTTTCTGGCTTCTGGTATCCTGACTGTACATGCTTCAGGTCTGTCCACGCGAGGATTCCATCATTTGAATAGATTTTTATCGTAGCTGCGCTTGGAATGAAATGCATTGCTTCCTTCGCAAATTCAGCCAAGCGAGCATTTGACTCAGCGTTTTGCCAGTTATCCACATCGCCTTTTTTGAGATAGTGAATCACAAGCTCGTGCACTACTTCTGCAACCGAGCTTGTGCGAGCCTCCCAAAAAAACTTCTCTATTCTATTTGTAAAATAGAATGTAACACCAATTCCAAGCATCACAATAATTGATCCTATTGTAATAATTGTTTTCTTTGCAACAGGTTTTTTCTGTTGTATTTTTTGCAGGTGATGTACTGCTTTATGCGATTTTGCCGTGTTTTCCATAGTTTGATCTTAAGTGTGTTACCTATAGAACCTATCACTATCTCATAGCATACAATGGTTCAAATACATGCTTGCCAGCTAAAACAGGAAAATTTTGGCTGCAAATCGTCTATTTCTCCTCTCCTTATCTCGATATGGTTCGTCGAAATATATGATTTTCGCTCAAAATTTTTCTGTTTTAGTTAGGCATGAGATAGTGGATAGGCTCTTAGCATTATACACTCCGGCGCTTGAGCCCGCAACGAATCCTGTTGTCCAGCAAATCTGTAAACTGAACCCTCCAGAGGGTCTGTCAAAGTCCAAAATATCGCCTGCTAAATACAGGTTTTCAATTTTTTGAGAACGCATTGTTTTGAAGTCCACTTCTTCTAGCGCCACACCTCCAGACGAGACTATTGCTTTTTCCACACCTAGTAGACCTGTGGGCGTGATGGTTAGTGCTTTAAGTTTTTTAACAAATGCCAACCGAGCTACGCGTGGAACTTTATTGACTGGCATAGTGGGGTTTATACCAGAGAGCTCAACGAGAACTGGAGCAAGAAGCGGAGACACAAAGCCCGCAAGCGCATTCGCCCATTTTTTGTTTTGCACTTTTGTGAAGTGTGCGCGGAGTTTTTCGTCTAGCATCGCCTGATCAAGAGAGGGAAACAAATCAAGCTCAAGAGTCATGGAGCCTTCTCTGAGCGCTTCACCAATGATTTGACTTAGTCCTAGTACAAGCGGGCCAGAAAGCCCAAAGTGTGTGAAAAGGATTTTCCCCGTTTTTGCCTCGCCTCGCGACTTGGTATCTAGGAGAGTAATCTTTACGTTCGGAAGCGATAATCCTTGAAGTCTATGAACCCACTCATCCTTTATTTTAACAGGGACAAGAGCAACGCTCGGCGCGCTGATAGTGTGCCCAAGTTTTTTAAGCCATTTGAATCCATCACCAGATGAGCCTGTTTCAGGACGGGCGGTACCTCCTGTCGTAAATATGAATGCTTTTGCTGTAATGATTGCGTCGTCCGTCTCTACATTTATTATTTTATCTTTTAATGATTTTATTTTTATAACAGGGGAGTCGGTGATAATTTTCACATTGGCGTTTTCAAGCTCATCAATCAAAACATCCAGCACGCTTTGAGCGAGGTTGCTTTTTGGGAAGACCCTGCATAGCGTTTCTTCTTTTGTTGGCATTTCACGCGATTCAAAAAAATCAATTGTGTCTTTTGCGTTCCATTTTGAAAAAGGTGAGAGAAGAAACTTTCCTTTTTTGCTGTACTTTTGCGCAAGGTCGCGATTGTCAAAAGTCGCGTTTGTTACATTGCATCTGCCCCCACCAGTAATGAGGAGTTTTTTGCCGAGAGTTTTGTTTTTCTCAATTAGCACGACAGAAGCACCCGCTTTTCTTGCTTGAATTGCAGACATCATTCCTGCTGGCCCTCCGCCAATTACTGCGACATCATAGGCAAGTTTTTGTTTTGCACCGCTGTTTTGAGTTTGCATTGTTGCATTTTACTTTAATTCTCGTATAATGGCGAGGACGTATTAGAATTTTAACTCAGAGCGAGGGATGCCTCTCGTGCGGGGACTTGCGAGCGTGACGACGTGAGCACGAGGACGAATCAGCTGATTCGCTCTTGGAGCTTTTCTAGCAAGAAAATATCCGTACCCCGCACGAGACGGCTCCCGAGCATTTTTCATGCCAATTCCAAAAATCGGAAATATTAAATATAAAGTAAAGAAGTCAAATGCTGGCCTTGGTATTTTTGCAGAGGAACCTATCAAGAGAGGCACATGGATTATTGAGTACGTTGGCAAAGTAATAAATGGCAGAAAAGAAGTTGAGGCGTACCCAGACAACAAGTATTTGTTTGAAACAAGCGCAGTGAGAATGATTGATGGAAGCGCGCGCTCAAACACCGCGCGATATATAAATCACTCTTGCAAGCCAAATTGCGAAGTTGATATCATAGGCGGGCGAGTCTTTGTGAAGGCTATAAAACGCATTGAGGCGGGGGATGAGCTCAACTACGACTACGGTAAGGAGTATTTTGATGAATATATCAAAGATATGCCCTGCAGATGCGCGTATTGTAAAAGCAAATAGAATACAGGTAGAATATTGAATTTAGAATATTTGATATGGAATGACGTGAGAATAGGGTCAGTTGCCGTAGGCAACTGACCCTATTCAACATTCAACATTCCATATTCTACCCAAACTATTCTTTCGCTCTCCCAATCCCATCCTTCACATACGAGCTCATTTTTTCTACATTTTTCTTTAGTTTAATCCGCAATATACTCGTCATCAGCTGTAGTAGGTGTTTTTTGCGCGTCCTCTAGTTTTTGAATGTCGGTCTTAATCATATCGAACACATTTGCAGTATCCCTTTCAGCAACCTGAACGCGAAGATTTGTTCGCTCTCGTCGTGATTTGTGGTAGAAGTATCCCCACATAAGCGCTCCAATCAAGACAACTATTATGATGATAATTGTATTCGTGTATTTCCCGGTAACCTGAATCTCTGGAGCCGTTACTACAAGAGAAAGCGCTCCGCGAGAGTCCTTGCTCTGAATTGTCGCAACGTAGCGACCGTTGCGAAGCGTTTCGCCATATGCGAACACCCAATTTCCGCTTATATCCACAGGCACAGTGCTCTCTGCTACAATCGCATTTCCTTTTTTAATAGTGAAAAGTATTTCAGTAGACGGCAACGCTGTTCCGTTGAAGGACAATCCGGCAGATGTGTTTGAATAAATCTTTTCTGTAGCAAATGTGAAAATTGGCGATGTAAGCGGAATTGTCTCGTAGTCAAATGTGTTTTCTATACTATTTCCAGCATTGTCAACAGCCTTAATTGTAAGAACGTGCTTCCCCGGAACCTGTGGCGCTAGTTTGTATGAACCTTTGAAATCTTTTGTAGGAATCGAAACCCAATTTCCATTGTCTACTCTCACGCGGTATGCACGTAAACCAGAGAGCGCGTCGCTCGCCTTGAATGAAAATGTCGGAGTAGGGTTGTCTGTGGCCTCGCTTTCGTTTGTCGTGATCTCAAAAGGAAGAGGTGCTTTCGTGTCTACTGCTATGCGATAATGCGTTACAGGCCCCCATCCAATATCATTTTTGAAACGCGCGTGGAGATACCAAACTCCGTCTGAAAGCGCAGAAAACATTTTGCTGTCAAAAAGTCCTTCGCTTACACTTGGAGAGTACGCTGGTTGTTTATTGATAGTCGCTACAACTCCAGAGATGTCTAACGGAATAGTCCATGAAACGGTGAATATATTTGAGTGGTTGTACCATTCAGTAGGATTTGAGTATAGAGGAACCGTTAGAGCTGGTTTTGTTGGCAACCCAACTGGTTCTACTGACTCTCTTTTTATTTGAGTAGGAGGCGTAATTACAGGAGGAACAGTTTCTCCTGTAATTGTAAACGCGGCTTCGGCTGATTTTGACAGCACATTTGTTCCGCTTGCGTCTGAAGCTGTAACGGCGCTATCTGCAAAGGAAAGCCTTGCAGTCCCGCTATTTTTTGCCAAAAATGTAATACTAATAACTTTGATAGATGCACCAGAGATGCCGTACGGAGTACCACCCACAAATGTTATCACTCCATCAGTATTAGAAAACGAAGGCTCTTCAAGCCAGAAATTAAATGCTGAATCTGTTTTGTCCACAGACTTCACTTCAAGCATGTCCTTTGGAAAGCGAATAGTTGCCTGGCCTGCGTTCACACCTACGCCATCGCTGTCTATTTTTAAATCAGCGACTATCTCCTTGTTCAAGCCAAATTCACCTGTGCCAGGTGTGAAGAAGAGAGTAGCTGCTTCTGCTATGTTTGTAAAAAAGAGCGCTGTTCCCAATATGATGGTAAATGATGTAGTGCGTAACATTTTATTTTTTTCTTATTGTTTTAATGAATATGCTAAAATCTGATATATCAACCTTCCCGTCGTCGTTCAGGTCTATTCCCGCTCTCACTAATGAATTTTTTGAACTCCAACGAGCGAGAAATATACTCCAATCCGTTATATCAATTTTTCCATCGCCAGAGAAGTCTGCCTTTACAACAGTAAGTTTGGATACGATAAATGCTCTTTCAGTTGAATAATCGCTCTCTCTTCCGCCGTCAAGGTTTATTTGTTTTGCGCGAACTCTGTGTTGCCCAAAATCAAGCGCTCCCGTAGGCATGTCAAACGAGTACACTCCTCCACGCCCCGCGAGCGCCTCCTTGACTAGTATATCATCAAAATAGACACGAATGGTATGGCTAGGAGAAGCGTACCCAAAATCTTCAAATTTCCCCCGCGCGAAACCTGCCCATTTAAAATATCAACAGTTGGTGGAGCGATTATATCTTTAAATATTTCATCGCCCCTGCTTACATCCACAACAAAAAATTTAGTTTGGGAAGCCCTGCCGTCAGGATCTTTTATTAGTACGCCAAAACTGTGCGATCCAGTTTGAAGGTCTGTGAATCTTATATTAAAAAAACCGTTTGCGTCCGTTACGCCTTGCTCCTTTGTTACGATTTCATTGCCGAGTTCTTTTCGAACTATTGAGATTTTTCCATCGGGGAATGCCCTGCCAGAGAATGTTATGCTTGCGAGTCTTCGCACTATGGCTATCGGCGCAGGCTCTGTGCCAGGTAGCGCTACGAATATTGCCTCTATTGTGTGGTCGGCAGTGACGTTTGTAAAAGTGTATGAAGTAGAGGTGGATGAAAGCGGGGAACTATCAATAATCAATGAGGCAACATCATAGCTAGAGTTTGGGGTGATGGTGTATGTTTGCGAACCGCCCTCTGCTACAACAGTAGAACCGCTTGGCGACACTATGCCGTTTGGATTTTGGTTTGCGATTATGGTGAACGAGCCGTGGGGAGCAGGAATGAGCGCGAATGTCACTGCTATTGTGTGGTCTACAGTGACGTTGGTAAAGGTGTATGAGGTTGATGTTGCAACGCCCACACTATCTACAACAAGAGTTGCCACTGTAAATCCGCTATCTGGAGCAATCGTAAATGTTTGCGATGCGCTGTCTGCAACAACTATCGCGCCAAGTGGCGTGATAGAACCGTTTGAACCCGCGCTTGAGGTGATGGTGTGTGTGACAGGCGGTGTCGGAAGTAGCGCGAACGTAGCGTATATTGTGTGCGATGCTTGAACATTTGTAAATGTGTATGAAGTGGATGTCGCTATAGAACTGCCGTCAATGAGCAATGTTTCAACATCGTAGCCTGAGTTTGGAGTTATTGAATACGTTTGTGAACCGCCTTGCGGAACGTTTGTCACTCCAGACGGGGTTGTGGCGCCGTTTCCGCCAACGGTTGCAATTATATCAAAAGTAACTACTGGAGCATTAATGGTTATAGTTCCATAAGAATACGAGCTGACTTGCGGAGCAATGCCGTCAGTTGTTAAACCATATACATAATAAGTTCCTGGGGTCACACCAGTCGTGTTCCAAGAGCAAGTTGCGTTTGTTCCTTCTCCCGCGCTAGCGCACGCTCCCGTGATAGCCGTGCCGTCCAGACCTGAATTGTTTGTGTCGTAATAAAATGAAGCTGTAACCGTTTGTTCCGCGTCTGCTAGCGAGTAGGTGATGTTGTACAAATCGCCTACATTTACTATGTCGCCAGAGCCGTCAGGTTGCGAGATTGAAAGTGTGGGCGCTGTGTCTGGAAGAGTGTAATCTATTTCAAGGGTGACATAGTCAACGTCAACGTCTGCGTTGTAGGCAGTCGCGAGGACACCAATTGCGATACCGAAGTCCGGATCTTTTACCCACGCAGTTGTTAGGGTGTTGCCCCAAGTGTCAGCGGAGCTTCCTTTTGTAATTATTGTTCCTGTGTTTGTCGTGAGCGCAACTGCAGTGGAACATTGGTTCGTGCCGACTTTTGCGCGCGATACATCAAGCAACTGACACAAATCTATTGAACCCGAACCTTGTCCAGATCTATAAAAAGCATTGACGCGAGCGGTAACGCCGTTGATGGTAGAGCCATCGGGTATTGCACTAAAATCAAAACCAGTCGCCTTCAGGACATATGTTCGATCGCCAGTATCATATGATGCTGGCGTTACATTTGCGGTAGCAGAATCGTCTGAGTAAATATTTGTGGGAGTGGCCCATCCGTTGTTGCTCCACGGCGATTCAGAAACAGATGTTCCAAGAGTTGGATATACCTGCGCGGTTGTAAGAGCGAATGCTGTACTTATGGAAAACAAAAATACCACCGCGATAGAAAACATGGCAACAATTTTCCATGTCGGTTTTTTGAGAAATGTAAACATTTGTTCATTTCATTGTACCGTATATGAATGATAAATTACAAACAAAACAGCGCGTCTACAAAGTTGGCGCACTGTTTCCTAATACCTATCAACTAACACCTAATCTACACTCCCGCTTTCGTGGAGCCTTTCCCTTGCAAATACTCCCGCACTTTTTCAATAACTTCCTGAATAGGGTGCTGTGACTTCACAAAGTAGTCGTTTGCGCCGAGCTCAAGAGCGCGCTTAATCTCAGAGTCCTCACCGAGATTTGAAAGAATAACAACGGGAATGTGTTGCCATTCAGGGCTCTGACGAATTTCCTTCAATACATCAAACCCGTTTTTCTTTGGTAGCAAAAGGTCAAGCAAAATAAGACTTGGCGTCTTCTTTTTTAGCTCCTCAAAAACCTGTTCACCATCGGTGGCAACAGATACGCTGTGTCCTTCTGAGATTAAGTTATCCTTTAGAGCTCTTACCAAAAAATCCTCATCTTCAACAACTAATACGTGGTTCATACTATTATATTAAGGTTATTTTATACATTATACACGAGTGTGCAAGGCGTGCAAGCGGGGCTCACATACATTTGACCTGTTACAGTTTACAATTGACCAGAAACTCCAATGCATTTTGCATTCCTGTCAGTTGTCCGCATAGCGGTGTCAATTGTTGCCGTATGGCAGGTGCACATAAAATGTGGACCCATTGCCTTCTTCGGATTCAAACGAAAGGTGAGCGCCGATTTTTTTCGCAAGAATAGACGCTATATAGAGTCCGAGCCCGCTTCCGCGAGTGTCAAAAGTTTTTGCATTTGACGCGCGATAAAATCGCTCAAAGATTTGTTGTTGTTCGCCTTTTGGAATACCGATGCCAGAGTCCGTTACGGCAAAGAGGAATTCAGAATCTTTCCTCTTTACATTCACAACAACCTCGCGCCCAGACTCTGAATAGTTTATCGCATTTCCAACTAGGTTCTCAAGAATATTTCGCAAAAGGAGAGGGTCAGTATTTATCGCATAGTCCGCATCCTCAGGTACTCGGATAGCTATCTGTTTGCTCTCTGCTACTCCGCGCAGTGTTTCAAAAACTGTGTAAAGCAGATTTTTTGTTGAAACATTTTCATTTTTTACTATTGAGTCACCGCCCTCCAAACGAAGCACGCCTAGCATGTCATGCACGAGTCCAGTCATTCGCTCGTTAATTTTATACAGTTCGTCTATGTATTCTGTTTGCCCGGGAGTAAGCGTACCATGGATACCCTTCTTCAACGTTTCAATAAGCCACTTTGTCCCAGAGAGGGGCGTGCGAAGCTGATGCGATGCGAGAGAAAGCAAATCTCCGCGCGCTTTTTCAAGTTCCTTTTCTTTTGTGATGTCGCGAAAGATGCCAACAGCGCCTGTAACAACACCTCCGATGATAACAGGCGTCCATGTAACAGAAATAGGGAAGTACCCGTCACCTCTTTTTTTGTAGCGCATTGTGCTCATAGTAACTGGCTCACCACTTAGCGCAATATTTAAAATTCGCTCTTCGTCTGGTATGTCAATGTTATTTTCATCAACGGCCTCTATCACATCAACAGCAAGTTTTCCCATAACCGTTTCAGATTTTAGATTAAGCATTTTTTCTGCCACGGGATTCAGCGCGATAAGTTTCCCATCTTTGTCTATTGCAATCATTCCTTCACCGAGACTTGCAAGTAGCGCCTCCGCCTTCGCCTTTGCTTCCTCTATGTCTTTTGTGCGATCGCCAACCTTTTCTTCAAGCCCTTTTGTATACTCGCGAACTTGGCTTTCAAGCTCCTTGCGTTCGGTAATATCCTCTGCCATCAAGAGCAGAGAATCAATTTCACCGTCAGAATCCTTAAGAGGCACACCATAATAGAAGTGATATGTTTTTTTGGCAGTATCAGATGGAGCTGGAATCTCAACCTCCTTTTTAAAGGCGTTTCCTAGAAGCCCTTCGCGTATTAAAATATCAAGCCCTGAGCTACGGATGTATTCCAACTCAAAAATATTTTTTCCTATGATTTCACTCGCGTCGTGAATTCCGGATTCGCGAGCCATTGCCGGATTAAAAGTTTCAACAGTTCCGTTATTAGCCACGGTGTAGATGCCAATAGGGGATTCTTCTATTACTCCCGATAGTTCCTCTGAGTAAGCAACAATTTTAGCGTCTTGTTTGCGAAATACATAGCGTAGTAAAAGAAAAATAAGAACAAGCGACACAAACGACCCTATCCAAATGACAGTTTGTATGGTTCGCGCGAACCCCGCCACTTCGCCAATGTTGACGTATGCTTCTGCTACGCCAATGATGTTGTTTTTGTCCCCGCGTATTGGCACATACATTCCTACTAACGTTGAAACACCAAGTTCCGACACAGTCTTTTCGCTTGCGCTTGATCTAACAATTTTACCAATGGCGAGTGTTTCGGCAACCTCATCCGCCTCTGGGCTTGTGCCAAGAGGCTCTCCTTGAAGCGTTGACCATATTAACACACCATCCGTCGTATGAAGTTGAACCGCAACCACTGAGTTGAAAGAGTGTAAAATTTCATCAGTGAAATCTTGGAATTTCTTCATTGATTCTTGAGTTTCCCACGTTGCAAAAGCAGGCACAGGTGAGTGGTCGAGATGGCGATTTGCCTGTTGAGCAACAAGGCTTGAAATAACGTCAGTCTTTTGCTCAATAATAAATTGCTCCACATTTTTCGCAAAAACGTAAGAGATACCAACAGTTGCGACTATTAGGATACTTACAACAATACCCAAGGTTACTCCGCTTGAAATTGTGCTTGGGAATATGTGGCGCGCGCCTTTTACAATATCTGCCCCTGAGAGATACGCGTATGCTATAAGCAGAATGAGGACGACCGTCAGTATGGCGCTAGCTGTATTGCGAAGCCTGTCTATCTCCACGAATACCTCGCTCTTGTCTGTTTTTACAATATGCGCGCCGAAGTACTTTGCATCGCATATAGAGGAGCTAAAAACTTCTACTCCGCGGTAGTCTTTGTATGTTCCGCTATACGGCATTCCGTGTTGCAAACACTCATTTACTGGGGGTGTGTTTATTTCTTGTTTCAAAACAGCGTCAGGAATAAATCTGGACGGTGTAACTAGAATCTTGTCCTTGTTTACAATAAAACTTTCTGTTGACAGACCAGTGTCTTCAGCAACAACAATGTTTAACTCCTTATTTTCTGTGTGAGCAAGAAGCACTCCGACAAGACGAGAGTTGTCTGTAGAGGCGATGGGTGCCGTGAGATGGACCATTATTCCCCCATCAAATTCGTCTGCCTCGGAAATGAGTTCGTGGAAAAATGTTGCCTGCCCAAACGGAAGAAGCTTTGCCTCCTTGAACGCAACTTTTTCTTCGCTCTCATCGCTACCGATGCGTAACGTGTCGCTTGATGCTACTATCACTCCGTCAACATTTAAAATATCAATTATGCCGACTGATGAGAGGAGAGGGATCTTGTATTTTGTAAGGTAATCAGAGAGCTCAAGAGCCACAGAGCATGTTACTCCCGTCTTCGCTTTTTCGCACGCCCCATCATTTATCTTTTGAGATAGTTCGCGAATTTTTCCGTCGGTGCTCCACGCGGCCGTGCTGGTTCGGATTTTTTCCACAAACAGTTTTAGCTCGCTGTGTTTTTTCTCAACAAGCGCCACGTGTTTTTCAATAGCTTGTTTGTGCAGAAGGTTCGCTGTGGTGTAGTAACCCGCAGTGAATAGCAGAATGAGCGGAACGAGAGATGTCCACAGGAAAAAAATTAAAAATCTTTTTTCTGTTACTGGCGGTTTAAGGACAAAGTTTTTTCTCATTTGTTCCATTGAATTAATTATAATTATACACTTATTATTTATAAATACTCTATGTGGACAACTTGCGCTACTTTATCGCGCAGAAAAAGTATACAATTATAAGCACATGAATAATAAAATAGAGATAATACCTGTCGGAGGGCAAGTCAAAGGAAAAAATAACGAAATGAAACGTTTGCCATTATTTGCGGTTCTTGCGCTCTTTGTTCTAGCGATGGTTTTTGTCGCGACATACCTGGTTGTTCGCGAGTACAATCATGAGACAAGTACCGCGCTTGAACGCAGAGAGGCGATAGCCAATTTGGGAGCATTGCTCATTCATGAAAAGTTTGACGGGATAATTGATGTTGGTATTTCTCTTGCTTCGCGCGCAAGAGTTTATAACAATATAGAGAAAAGAGACTGGGACGAAGCAATTGAAAACCTAAAAGAGATTTTGCAAACATTCCCATATCTTGATAATGTGTTGCTTTTTGACAAGGAAGGGGTGTTGAAAGCGAGCGTGGTACCATCGCCTGAAATGATTGGCAAAAGTTTCGCACATCGTGATTATTACCAAGGGGTAAGCAAGGATTGGGAGCCGTATGTGTCAGAGGCGTTCAAGCGAGCTGTTGAGCCGAAAGACAATGTAGTCTCTGTGGCGGTTCCAATATTGTCATCCGACCAAAGGATAATTGGAATTCTTGTTCTTGCTGTAAAACTTGACGCGATTACCGATTGGCTCAAGGAGGTCGATGTTGGCTCAGGCGGAATCATATTTGTCGTGGATAAGAAAGGACAATTAGTTGCGCACCCACAATTGCGAGCCGTGGACAACTTGGCTGATTATTTTTCAGTTTCTTCTGTTCAGTATACCCATAATAATGATTTTGGCACCGAAATTCATAATAAAGATTTTGCTGTGAGTGAAGAGCATATCGCCTCATGGGCTCATGTAAGGGATTATGGGTTTGTGATTGAAATTGCACAGCCGACACGAATTGCCTTTGCAGAACGAAAAAATAAGCTTATTGAGTACCTCCTCTTTTGGACGCTAATTATTATTTCTGCTACTGTTTTTTTGTATCGTGTATTGAAAGATAGAGTCATGCTGAGAGCGCAACGTGATCACGAGGCGACTCTTTTGGAAAGTATTGGTGACGGAGTTGTCGCAATAGATAGAGGCTGGAGCATTACGCTGTGGAATAAATCCGCAAGCGCAATCACGGGGTGGTCGAAAGAGGAAGCGATGGGTAAACCATTGCGTACCGTGCTGAAGTTTCTTCGTGAGCGAGACCGTGTAGAAAATATTGTATTCATCGAAGATGCTATGGTTCGAGGAAAGGTTACCACAATGTCAGACAGCACAATCTTGGTCCGAAAGGACGGCAGTGAGACTCAAGTCGGGGATAGCGCGGCACCTATTTTTTGCGGAGGAGGAGAAACACCAGATGGAGCAATTATTGTATTCCGTGACATGTCACTTGCTCTTGAAAAAAGTCACCTTCGTTCAGATATTGCCTACGCCACGCACCAGTTTAGGACTCCTGTTACGGAGGCGCTCTGGAACCTTGAGATGGCAATTGATGAGCAAGACACAGATAAAAGAAAAGAAGACATTCGCATCGCATACCAGGCAATCCTCAGCATCAAGAAACTTTCTGAGCATCTTGTGTTTGTTTCTGAGATTGACCAAGGTGATATTGCTGTCAAACTGTCGGCAGTCAAGTTTGTTAATGCTTTGACTGATGTGCAGAAAAAGATTGAAAAAGAAGCAAAGCTACGTGATATCACTTTGTCTATTGCCACTGTTTCGCCACTCTTGGCAATCAATACGGATAAAAAATTATTAAGCAGAGCCCTCTTTGAGATTATTGAAAATGCGGTAATTTACAGTCCGCGTGGCTCAAAAGTTGAAGTTATGACAACAATAAAGGAGAAAGAAATTCTCATAGAGGTTGTAGATACTGGTGTAGGTATTACAGAAGAGGAACAGCCGATTATTTTCACAAAGTTTTTTAGGGGAAGTAATAGAGGAAAGATGAATGCAGGTGGTGGACTCGGGCTCTATCTTGCAAAAGCGTACATCTCATTACTTGGAGGGAAGATATGGTTTACATCAGAGAAAGGGAAGGGAACAACGTTTTCCGTAACGATTCCGATTGCGTAACTTTACTTGGAGGCAAGACCTCCAAGTGGCTTGGAAACCCGACGTCCAAGTGAATGATAAAAACAAAACCCCAGTCGGCCTAGGCCGACTGGGGTTTTGTTGAATGCGTTATTATACGCGCTCTACGTTTACTGCTGACATTCCCTTTGGAGAATCCTCAGTTTCAAAAGTAACTTCATCACCTTCGCGGATATCATCAAATGTTGCGCCTACGAGTGAGTTAGCGTGGAAAAAGAGATCCTTCTCCATACCTTCTGCAGTGATAAAACCAAAACCTTTGTCAGTAACCTTCTTAATTGTTCCTTTCATAATTCTAAATTATTTAACCTTACTAATATACAAAAATATACAGATGATTGACTACGGAAACACGACCTCTTCCTACAACCTCTTCCTACTACTTTTGTGAATCCAATGTAGCATATCCAGCTAAAAAAGTCAAGTACACCATTATATTTCTATTTGATTTGGTTTAAGAGCGCCGAAATGGACAAGACCCTCAAGAACTCCTCCTGCATAGTTGCCATTTAGTGCCTCGTTTCCTTCTGCAATGTAGAGATTCTGTTCATTACCGTTCTTATTATTTAGTATACGAACGTTATCCTTCATTTCATTGGATGCATTCGCAACAAGCACCGATTTATATCCAAATGTCAATGGAAGTATATCGTTGCCGCTGTCACCACAGTAAATCACCTCATCTTTATTGATGGTTAATCGTTCTCGAAGAAATTCAACGGCAGTCACTTTTGTTGCGATTTTAGGAAGAATATCAATGAGCCCGACTTTTTTTAATGGGTCTATACTATAGATTACATCCGCATTGATATTTGTTTCAGCAAGAATCTTTCGCATTTCGTCAGTAACCTGCTCTCCCATAGAAATATCATCTACATAATAACTGAGCTTATATGCATTTTGACGCCACTCTTCTTGAAGTCTTGCTTCTTGATGTGTTGTCATTTTTGCAATAGCGTTCCAGTTCCAATTTGGTGTGTTCTTATCTATATATGAAAACCATGTTTTATCCTCAACCATTCCGTCCCCATCCTTTTTATAAAGGATGGTACCGACATCGCCGAAAAAGTAATCGGGTAGTGGTAACGGAAATTCTTTCCGTGCTTCTTCAAAAAGTTCCCAGTTTCTACCAGAAACATAGGCGAGTGTAAAATTGCGTGTTTTGGCTACTCGAGAAAAAATTTCTAACCCATTATCATCCAGTTCATAACCATTTGGAATCAATGTTCGGTCTAGGTCGCAAGCGATAAGTTTAATCATACGAATATTGAGTCGTTATTTATAATGGCATTGTGCGCAATGATATATGATGATGCTGAAAAACCAAGTTCTTTCGTTCCTTTGGCCTCGTGTGTTTTTCCATGAAAATATTCTGGGAAAATATACCCATCCCGAGAAAGTATTTCAGCAAATGATTGCAATCGCGCAAGCCCATCGTCGTCCTTGAGTGATGCAATAAAAAATCCATGCACAAGGGGCCATAAGCCACCGTTGTGATACTCATACGCCTCATTCTTGAATGTAAATGCAAAATTGTTTACAAGATGTTCCCAATTGTGATCTCCTTTGGTAATAACGGGATAGAATGCAGGGAGAATTGAAAATTCCTTGTCCATACATTGTGAAAGAATGGTATGTCCGATTGCTTGTTTATGTTCATCATCAATAATATCAGATAAAAGCAGGAGCGCATTGGCAAGCGTGTCTACCTGATCGACTGCCGTATTAGTGGTGAAATAGGCAAGGGGAAGTGGTGGCCGGTAGGTGTCTACAATCCGCGCAAAAAGTTTTGGATTATATATTGAAAGGTTATCAAGATTCTCTTTTAACGGGAAGTAATTGACCACAATAATATCTCTAAGGGTATCTGCTTTTTTGTGCAGATCATCACGTCCGAGCGTCCGTGCTCCGTCTCGCAGTGCTCGATAGTAGAGGATTTCATCAAACAACACATATCCTTGATTTACATACTCATCGGCCCAGTCGCCACCCTCAGGAATATAGAGAAGTCCACGACCATTAAGCTCTAGGCACTCTAGGTAAAACAGCGCGCGTTCGACGGCCTCCCTATGTGTATTGAAAAAATCCTGGTCATTTTTTCGCAGTGTGTATTGACAGACACCAATCACGTACCAGATGGTTGCATCGATTCGACCAACACTTGAACCATAACTAACTTTGTCGCCCTCTGCGGTTACATTACTGGGAATTCGCCCCGTTCTGTCTTGGTGGTCTCTTAAGGTATTGCACGTTGCTCTGTGTGTAGCGATGAGTTCTTCGTCATTTGTAGTAAGTGATGCAAGCCCAGCAATCATGCCATCACGTGACCATACACGTTTGTAATTCGCAATATCTTCAATTGATGCAAAAAAACCTTTCTCGTGCGCGAGATGCTTAAGTAACTCAATGCTTCGTGCATATGCTTCTTCGGTTTTGGTTTCGTTCATTATGAAAATACAAACTTATATTTTCATGATACCACATGAGGAATATATACCAAGTTTATATCATGAAAATTCCTGTTTATTTAAACGGTAATATTAAGTTGTTAAACAGTTACAAATGGTACCCAAAGTAAATAGGGAACTTGTGCATATGCAACCCATTTTATATGAGGGTAAGTGGCATAAATTACCCATATGATGGTCACGAGCACGAGCACGAGCACGATATCAATGGCTGCGAATGAATTATTTTTCAAACCAAATTGCAGTGGAATAAATGCAAAGTTGAAAAGAATATTTAAGAGAAATGGCAGAGCAACTATCCATGAAAGCTGTTTCTCCCACACCATAAAAAAGACTTTTCCGATGGAAATCGCGATGACAATATAGAGAACTGACCACACGGGGCCGAAAACCCATGAGGGTGGTGACCACTTTGGTTTAATAATTTGTGAGTACTAATTGTGTGTTTCCATAATTTTTAGTTTATCACATTATACTTCAACTACCCCAAAAAGTTTTCCTATTTCAAATGTAATTACCATTGCGAGTGTTCCCTCAAAAACGACCCGTATTGTTTTGCCCGTGTTTTGTTTGAACCACCTGCGTATGCGTATGCAGAAAGGGAACCCGTAACGACAAGTGCTACGAAAACTACAATAAATGTCACAAGAATGCGAACATTTTCTGAAGGAAGAATGATCGCCACAAGAGGAATCATCGCGCCTACAGAAAATGATGCTGCGGATGCGAATGCAGCGCTCCATGGATTAGTAAGATTATTGGGATCAATATAAAGCTCTGCATCTACGTGAGCAAGGAACGCATCGTGTTTTGTAAGCTCGTGGGCTACCGTTATTGCTACTTCCCGTGTTAACCCTTTTTTCTCATAGAGGGAAATGAGCTCTGCGAACTCTGATTCTGGATCGTGCTTAAGTTCATGACGCTCCTTTGCAAGAAGTGCTTGTTCACTATCTCTTTGGGCACTTACTGATATATACTCACCAACTGCCACCGAGAGCGCATCTGCGAGAATACCTGCGATTCCCGCGGTAACAAATAAATCCTAACGTGTTGGATGCACAAGCAAATCCTACCAAAAGTTCTGCTATGGAAACAATACCATAATTTGCACCGAGGACAGACGCACGAAGCCAATTAAGCTTACTTCCAAATAAACTTGTATGTGACTCGTTCAAGTGGTGAATGTATTGTCCTTTTTCCATTCGTCAATTATATTATTAGAACTTAATTTTGCGGTGAATAGTATTTAAGAAGTGCATTAATACCTGCGAGATTCCTATCCCATTCAACAGTCTCGTGGGTGCTTAGCTCCACGGTAATAGCGGGAATATTTATTGAAGCAAGCCACCCCTCAACATCCCCAGCAACTTCGTACGAATCAAACTTTTTGATAGCTGTGTATCCAGATGCGCGAGAGTATGCGTTCATAATATCAAGAGTCTTTGGGAGTATGCCGTTTTCACATTCTGAAGCGTATACCGCGTTTGCTTGGCTATGCCAAAAGATTACCGAGGCGGGGGAGTATGTTTGTACAAAGTCGCGAATAGCCCGAGCCTCTGGCTCGGAGAATGCGCTCGTGCCAGCGCTCACAATTTTATTTTTCCAAGTGCCTTTTGGTTTCCATTTGCACTCAAAGTTTCTGTTGAGGTCTACATTGTGAGCGTTGAAACGGCCAGTTCCATTTGGGAGTGCTACTGTTGGCACATCAGACAGAGCAAAGCGACCTTCTTTTCCTATTACATCATACACACCGTCGGGGTTTGCGGAGGGGATTACGGTGATAGTTATGTTTGAGGGAATGAAGCTCGGGTTTGTTTTCAAGTAATCCATAAACTTGTACGCGAGTAGTACGCTGTTCCATTCGTACCCGCCGTGGATACCGCCCACAAACATTAAATGAGTTGGCCCGTTTCCGTACACATACGCATCTAGGTTGCGCCCCTCAACGGATTTTCCAATGACTTTATGTATGACTTGTGCCACAATCGGTATTGTCAACTCTGTCTTTTTCGCAGGCGCAACTTCACGCACTGAGAAAAGAACAAACACTAGAATACCGATCGCAACAAGAGTTCCTGTTGCTATGAGGGCTCGCATGGAAACAAGTGGCTTCATTTATTTAGCGTAGTAGTTTAGAACCGCTTTAACGCCTGCAAGATTTTTTGTCCACTCGGTATCCTGATGTGTGGTGAGGAGGACGCTGATAGCAGGAATGTTTTTCTTTGCGAGCCAGTTAGGCATATCGCCAGTTATCTTGTAGAAATCAAAACTTTCGTATGCGGGATAACCAGATGCTTTAGCATAGGTGCTTGTAAGTGTCTTTGTTTCAGGGAGAACTCCATTGTGACAGCTTGATGAGAATACTCCACCTGCAGAACTGTACCAAACAACAACACCTGCAAGGTTGTGAGTTTCTACATAGTTCTTAAATGCGGTACTCTCTACTTCTGAGAATGCTTTTTTCCCGCCACTCACCGTTTCTGTCATCCATACGCCTTTTGCTTGCCAGTCACAATCAAAGTTTCTGTTGAGGTCTACATTGTTTGCGTTGAAGCGTCCGGAAATCACAACATTATCTGATGTTGAAACATCCGCTTTTGTAAAACGGCCATCCTTGCCAGTAACTTTTTTCAAACCGTCTGGGTTGAGCACGGGGATAACAGTAACCTTCACATTCTCGGGAATAGTTTTTGGATTTGAGGTGAGGTAGTCCATAAGCTCGTATGCTACGAGAGCCGTGTTCCATTCGTACCCTCCGTGAATACCGCCCACGAACAAAACTTCCTTGGCGCCTGTGCCAAAGTGATATGCTGTGATGTCGCGCTTTTGAACTGATGTTCCCAAAACTGTTTTTGTTGTATCAACAATTGGTTTCTGAACAACTTTCTCTGTGGTCGTCGCTGTTACAGGGGCTTCTGTTACAGGAGCAGTTACCACTGGAGCCTTCGTATAATAGTACACACCCATGCCAATAATAAGCGCACCGATTACCAAAAATATTGTTTTTTTCATAATATTTATTATACTACAAATATATTTATGCAACCATACAAGTATTTTTTTTAAAATTGGTTCCGCGGGTAGGGACGCCTCTCCCTGCGGTCGAGACCATCCATTTTGTAGATTAAGAAAAGTGCTCCGCGGGTCTTGGTCGAAATTTGCTAATTTCGACATGATTTTTACGCTTAAAAATCAGGATCGCCCTTTCAGGTCTACCGCTACCCGAGACTCAGAGAAACAAAAGAGTCCCAACGCATTAGCGTCAGGACTTTTTTGTTTCTGGCTCCCTCTATACGATGAAATCCGAACATATTTTGAATTGAATCCTAATGCGGACTAACGCCCGCTCGGCGTGCGTGGTAACTCGGTACCAATTCGTACGCTCCGATAATATGGAAACTCTGACAATTCCGTCAACGCCTCGGAGTACCTCGGCGCGCGCCCTTCGCCCCCATCGCTTTTCCATTCTTTCTTTGTTTGGCGGGGGGATTTTTTTGAAAAGGTATGGCGATGGGGCTACGGGCGCGTTTCCTTTTGAAAAAGGAAACTGACAAAATCAAATACAATATTGGGCCTCGTTTCTTTTCCGCTGTTATCATCCCTTCCTTAGGGGATCCACCCTCGGCATTCGCCTCGGACTTTTTCCGCTAGGGCTACGAGTGCCTAGATGTCTTCGTTAGGGTGTGTCCTTGCCTTGCATCTGCCTGATAGAGGTTAACGGCTCATTTCCGCCCATTTGAGCCGTTAAGGCTTCATGGAAGCAAGGCAAACACCCCGCTATTTGGGGAGAGGAGGGGTTCCTCTCCCCAGCGTCAGCTCCTCCTCGCTGTGGAAAGCTAGAGTATTCATTACTTTATGGTTTGCTGTTTAACCTAGATATTTGGGCTTCGTTTGACAGGCCTACGGAGTCCGCTCTCGCACAACCCCTCACCACGTTTTTATCATAGAGTTTGCTGTGTCGCTTCCGCTTCTAACCATATCTACTTCGTTGACGGCGGCACTCGTCCTTTTTCAGGGGCGCCCTAGCGGAAAAAGTCCGAGGCTCAGATGCAAACGTGCTTACCCCCAGTGCGTGCGAGTACGCACACACTTTGCCCTCCCTTGCGCGCACGCAGACTCACTCCCTTTTTAAATTTTAGAATATGATTTCTATAAACTACTTAGAATTTTTTATTTTATCAAATACAGGATTTAGTAGTTTTTCAACCTCTCCCTTTTGTGCAAGGATCTGTGCAAGTTCATAGCAAAATTTTGAGTATCCGATTTCTTTTATTTTTATAAATTTATTATAGAACTGAGAAATTATTTCTTTACCTCTAAATTCTTCAAGTGTTTTTTTATCCGAGATTACTTTATCAACCAGAATTTTTGTTTCATCTATTAGTTTTTCAAGATCTACTCCGCTTGGTATAGATAATCGCATCTCGCTTATTTGTTCATCCAGACTTTTATTTATTTCTTCTTTATTAGTACCAGATACTCTAATAGTCTTTGGTTTTAATTTTTTGGAAATTCTAATACCAATTTCTTCGTTTACCATCCCTGCTGTTATTTCATCTAACGCAGATTTAACCGCATCGGGGGTCATTGAAATATCATTTTTCTGTAGGTACTCCGAAATAATTTCAGGTACAAGAAGTAGGTTCTCAATCATACACACGGGAAGGGAGAAAACCCCATCGATGCTTTGTGCTGTATTTTGATCCCTGTCTGTTAACCCGCAAACTGAGATATTAAAATTTTCTTCACTAAGATGTTGTCGGAGATTTTTAACTGTGTTAATAACATTTCCCTTACCTCCACTTGGAATAAAAGTATACGCAGTCGAACGAGGGTATAAAATTTCAAGAAGCCTAATATCCGTTACCCTTATATCGCTAGATTGTTCTCCTTCGATACAAACAATTGACCTACCTGTTGTTACAAAATAAGCATTGCCAGTAAGTTGCTTAAGTGCCTCTAATTTTTCAATACTAGATGCTACTTTTTTAAGTTGGTTTTGTGTGCTCTCTGAATCAATTCGCTGTGTTAGAAGGTATAGTTCGTCATCATAAGCCTGATCTAATATTGTTGGAGAATGGGTCGAAATTATGAATTGTATGTTATTTTTTACTGATAAAGTTCTAATGTATGTTAAAATTTTTGCTTGCAAGTCAGGGTGTAAATGTAATTCCGGCTCATCTACTATAAAAACTAGACTTTCTTTTTGTTCAACATCTTTTACATTCGCAGTAGAATTTTCAAGCAATTTTAAATTAACGTGTATTTGGTTTTCAATAAGTGGAAGAAATAGTATTATTATTGCTTTCTCACCCGAACTAAGATCGTCAATATCAATTTCCTGTTCCCCAGCCTTGTCAGTTCGTACCCAAATACACTTGATATCATTTTCATTTTTAAAATCAACGCGTTGAAAAACTAGATGGGGTAATAAATATTTTGTTAACTCCCTTATTGATTCATAGATATCCGGTGTTTTGTCGGTCTCTATCGTTGCATTTTTACTCTTTGCTTTGTCGAATAATTCTGCGAGTACAGATTGTCTCTTATTTTCGATTTCTCCGAGAGTGTGTTTGATTGTTGATCCTGCTTCATCGACATTATCAGGTGTTCTAGATGGATTTTGAAATGATAAGCCTTCATAACCACCAACGCTCGTTTGCATAAGGAGATCAAACATAGATTTCATACCACCGCTCAACCAACTACGTTTAACTGATGTTTTACGGATTGCTCTATGGGGTGGTTGGTAAAGTATTTTTGTTGCTTCTTCTATTTCTATCCCTTGTCTACGCTGAGAAATTTCATACAGGAGAGTAGATTTACCAGCCCCATTTGGACCAGCAATAATCATTATTTTGGGTAACGAATCACACTCTGCCAAACCAAGTGCTTTTATTTTTTGTATTTTAAATTTTGTGATTGCCATATCTTTTCTGTGGATAACTACTACTTGTATACTTTCTATTTATTTTCTATAATAGCATTATGATAACAAAAAAGCAAACACAAGTCCTTGATTTCGTAAAAACTTACAGAGCAAAAAATAGCTACGCCCCCTCTCTTGAAGAAATCAAGAAGAAGTTTAAGTTTGCGTCTGTTTCAACTGCTCATTATTACATAGGCAAATTGCAAAACGCAGGGTTTTTGAATAAAGAGCACAATCAACCGCGCGCCGTTTCGACAGTTGAAGCCAAGCAGACAATAGAGATTCCTATTTTAGGAGCTATCGCGGCGGGTCAGCCGATTGAGGCAATAGAAATACCAGACGAGATGATAACGATCACAAGAGACGAGATTGGGAGACAAGGCAAGCACTACGCTCTGCGCGTTCAAGGTAGTAGTATGATTGATGAGGGAATTTTCGATGGCGATATTGTGGTTATACGAAAACAGGAAGTAGCAGAAAACGGACAGACCGTTGTCGCTGTGATTGACGATAACGAAGCAACGCTCAAAAAACTGTATCGTGAAAATGGAAGATTTAGATTGCAACCCGCAAACCCGACCTTATTTCCAATTTATCGAGATGAGGTAGAAGTGAGAGGTGTTGTCGTTAAGATTATTCGCAATCTTGAATCACAACTGGATCAAGGGCAATCGAGAAATGAAAAGTATGTGCGAAAAATAGATTACTCGTGGGATTATAGGGGAGAAAAAACTAAAGCACACACGCATGGAATTCATACTTATCCTGCAATGTTTATTCCTCAAGTTGGGCGAAGATTGTTAGAAACATATAGCAAAGAAGGTGATACTATTTGCGATATTTTTTGTGGCTCTGGCTCGGCATTAGTTGAAAGCAGATTGATAGGAAGAAATGCCTACGGCATTGATCTTAATCCGCTGGCTATTTTCCTTGCACACGCAAAAACAACCCCAATCAATCCACAGAAACTAACAAAGGAATATTTTTCAATACTCAAAAAGGTCGAAAAAATAAAGGATAGCGAGATACAAAGACCCGATTTTAAGAATATTGATTTTTGGTTTAAGGAAAATGCAATCATAAAACTTTCTAAACTTAAAAAGGCAATAAGAGAGATAAAAGACGAAACGATTCAGAATTTTTTGATGGTCGCATTTAGTGAGACAGTTCGTTACTCCTCAAACACAAAAACTGGAGAATTTAAATTGGTACGGGTTAAAGGCGACAAATTGGAAAAGCACAATCCTGATGTTATTGGTATATTTCGCAAACACGCAGAGAAAAATATCGCGGGAATGACTGATTTTTACAAAGACGCAAAAAAGGATACATGGACGAAAATAATTTATGGCGATTCGTCAAAAGATAACGGTATTAAAGCAAATTCTATTGATTGCATTATTACTTCTCCGCCGTACGGCGATAGCCGAACAACTGTTGCTTATGGACAATTTTCTCGCCTCTCGGCTCAGTGGGTTGATATGTTTGAAAATCCAAACGACGCCTCTGGGCTAGACAATGAACTTCTTGGGGGCAGAGCCACTAAACATTTAAATCATACACTTTCATCAGACTATCTCAGAGAATCACTAGAGAAAATTGCGAGGCAAGACGAGGCAAGGGCAAAAGACGTATTGAGTTTTAATATCGGTTTAAATGAATGCCTGAAACAAGCACATAGAATACTTAAACCAGGAAAATATTTCTGCCTCGTTATCGGAAATAGGTTAGTTAAGCAAGTGAGAATTCCCACTGACTTTATTATTGCCGAATTAGCAGAAAAAATTGGATTTACTTGCGAAGACATTATTGTCCGAAATATCCCAGGGAAAAGAATGCCAATCAAAAATTCTCCGACAAACATTGTTGGGGCATTGGAGGAAACGATGAACAAGGAGAGTATTGTTGTCTTAAGAAAAAATTAAATAAGCCCAACTTTCGTATCAAAGCAGTTGTAAAGTTGTTTTATCTTTACCCTGAAGCCAGTGCCATGATTTCGAACAGAGCCATCCGGACGATAGTACATTCTGAAATCTACAACAATGTAATCTTTTTTCACCATATTTTTGAAGTGCTCAAAATCAAAGCCCTCTAAAAAATATGCTTCGTTGAAATGAAAATGTTCGACACCCTTTATTTCTTTGCAATCTGCTAACGCATATACGAGAGCTGGAAGTTTTGCTTCAAACTTTCGTTTTAAGTCCTCCATGTCCCAATAGATGTTTAGTCGCTTGCTTTTACCAACAACACGAACCTTGTCTTTCTCCACTTTAAGTTTCAGTCCTTGATTATTGTATCGCTTGCATGAAAGCGTACTGTGTAATTCTTTGGAGCGTCCATTATCTCTTTTTGAGTATCCAAAACCATCAAGAAGTGTTCTGTCTCGATCGCCACCTTTTGGTTGTGGCTCTAGTGTAAAGAGTGTCAGCATAGAGACCGCACTTTTCCGGTATGCCTTAAGTTCAGCTATTTCACCAATATCTGGAAGCGGGATATTGTTTTCTTTTATCCCTAGCAAATCCTCAAGTGTTTTTCCAATACCTGTATCGCCCTTGCGGTGAGTCTTAACGAATCCTAAAGTTTTTATTCCACTTAGTTTTTTCTTGAGTTCTTGAAGTGTCATATTATTTGATGAAAAAAGAAATTTCTTTTTTATAGATATTCGCAAACTTTTTAATCTCGACAACATCAAGCCGTCTTTCACCAGATTCGATTTTTGAGATATAGGATTGTGGCTTGCCAAGCTTATCGGCAACTTCTTGTTGGGCAAGACCAGCTTCAATGCGCGCCGTTTTCAGGCGTTCTATGATTTCCTTGTAGTCCTTTGAGTAAACGGATCTGTTCATATGTATTTCAATCATATATCCTTTTATGGTATAATCCCAAAATGGGATTATACCCAACCCGTAGCCCCATCGCCATACCTTTTCAAAAAAATCCCCCCGCCAAACAAAGAAAGAATGGAAAAGCGATGGGGGCGAAGGGCGGACGCCGAGGTACCCCGAGGCGTTAGGCGGAATTGTCAGAGTTTCCACATTATCCGAGCGTACGCATTGGTACCGAATTACCACTCACGCCGAGCGGGCGTTAGTCCGCATCTGGATTTCGTTCAAAATGCGTTCGGATTTCATCGCATAGAGGGAGCCAATCAGTATGAAGCCCAAAATAGGGCTCGCGCGAAGCGCGAGGGGTGGTGGTGGGTACGGCAGAAACCCAAGAATTCAAAAGGATTTCCCACGATTTTTTCGGAAATAAATGCAGAGCCCTTTGGGCGAGGCGGGGGTTTATGTTCTACGAACATTTTAAACATAAGTTTTACGAGCCAATCTTTTTCTTTCGTATTCACGAAAGAGAAGCGATAGTTATAATACAAAAGCGATATGAAAAAATTCTTTCTCTACATTCGAAAATCTACAGACGAGGACGATCGTCAAGTGCTTTCTCTTGAAGCGCAAGAATTTGAATTGAATGAACTTGCACGGCGCGAGAATTTGATTGTCGTCGAGACATTTCGCGAATCCCAAACGGCAAAATGTCCAGGCCGTCCAATTTTCAATCAAATGCTCGACCGTATGGAGCGTGGCGAAGCGGAAGGAATTTTAGCGTGGCACCCTGACCGTCTAGCGAGAAATAGTGTAGACGGTGGGCGTATAATCTTCTTCATTGATTCCGAGCATATCACCGCGCTAAAATTTCCCACTTTTTGGTTTGAAGCCACGCCACAAGGCAAGTTCATGCTCTCTATCGCTTTTGGTCAGTCGAAGTATTTTGTAGATAATCTTTCAGAAAATACAAAGCGCGGGTTGCGTCAAAAGTTGAGACGAGGTGAATGGCCTGGCTGGGCTCCGCTTGGGTATGCGAATGACATCATTACGCATACGATTGTAAAAGACAAAGAGCGGTTTCGCCTCGTCAAAAAACTTTTTGAATTGTACGCAACCAGCACTTACTCGATGAAAGATTTACAAAATACTGCTACTTCAATCGGCTTGTTTGGTAAAAGTGGAAAAGTCGTATCGGTTTCGCTCGTTCAACACACTTTATCAAATCCGTTTTATTATGGTGTGTTCAGATATAACAGCGAAATGTACCAAGGTAAGCACGAGCCGATGATTTCAAAGAAACTTTTTGATAAATGCGCGGAAATAATGGCGGACAAATCGCGACCAAAAAAACCAAGCAAGGCAAAAGCGACATTTCGTGGGTTACTTAATTGTGCCGAGTGTGGGTGCGCCATTACTTCCGAAATACAAAAAGGACATCAGTATTATCGCTGTACAAAAAAGCGTGGAGCATGCTCGCAGGGATATGTGCGAGAAGAAATATTAGCGGAGCAAATTACTGATGTCCTTCAAAAAGTTTCTTTGCCGTCGTTTTGGGCGGATAGTATGCTCGCGAAGATAGAAGCGGAGCGCGAGCAAGATACCCAAAACGGCGTTGCCTTTGCTCAAAATATGAAACAAGAGATTGATGATTTAGATGTGCGGTTGGATAAGTTGCTCGATACGCATTTGGACGGACTTATTCCGAAGGTGGAGTATGTCGAGAAAAAGCAAAAAATCCTCAACCGCAAAATTGATGTTTCAGAAAAAATGAAGGATTTTGAGAAGAAAGGCAATCATCGGCTCGAACCGATGCGACTTTTCATTTTAGACAGCAAACAAGCGGGAATTATCGCTTCCGGAGAAAATTTTGAGGACAAGAAAAATTTTCTCAAAAAGATTGGCTCGAACCCCCGCCTCGCCCAAAGGGCTCTGCATTTCTTTCCGAAAAAATCGTGGGAAATCCTTTTGAATTCTTGGGTTTCTGCCACACCCACCACCACCCCTCGCGCTTCGCGCGAGCCCTATTTTGGGCTTCATACTGATTGGCTCCGTACTGTGGACGCATTCAGAACCGCAAATTGGGCTAGAATTAAAAGCGATTTGCAGTTTAGCGGTATCTTGGGACTTTTCCCAACCCTTTCACTTCAGAACTAGGTTTTATTTTGCAGACTTTACCAATCTGCTAATTTTTGGATTATAGCTTTTACTTGCGGTCAGGTTTCTTGTAAAAGTTCTTGTTTCGTTTATTTCCTTGCGAAAAAAATCAGCAACAGAGGACATTCTTGCGTTGTCTTCCTTTTTGTCTTTTTTGTTGTATGTATCGTAAGATTTCATAATTTTATTTCTTTTTTGTAATGACTTTATTTTGCTTTACTGGTTTAGGGACTGTTGCTGTTTTGGGTGGCGTGTATTCAAACAATTTAATAAATGAGCCACCCTGTATGTCTTTGTGAATTAAAGCAACTCTAAAACCATCAATAACTTCCTTAAGTGTATCATTTATTTCTTCTGCTGGTAAACCCAACTGTTGTAGTTCAAGAGTATCAATAATAAAACCGTGCGAAGGATAACCGTATACTAACTTATTTGCTACCTCATTAGCTTTATCTGGTCCCCACCCCAAATACCTTGTAAGAATTGATACAGCGTATCTACTACCAACTTCCAAAGCACGAGCATATTCACCAATAACCTTTGGATTTAACTGATTGTACAAACAGGCACTAGTTTGTCCTGAGAATGCTATGCCGAGCTTAATTGC
>Ga0100378_1000281_pt1 | contig 57311 bp, 62 predicted proteins | sample CryGeymeta201502_FD_81535 | JGI IMG/M metagenome (GOLD analysis project Ga0100378, IMG submission 81535) | Groundwater microbial communities from Crystal Geyser aquifers in Utah, USA - Crystal Geyser metaG 2015-02 | ecosystem: Environmental > Aquatic > Deep subsurface > Groundwater | place: USA... | reverse complement strand
TGCGCCAATGATAGTGTGGGGTTTCCCCATGTGAAAGTCGGTCATCGTCAGGAATTTAATTCTAAAAGCCCCGAGGTTTATATAAACCTCGGGGCTTTTTTTTTAACTTAAATTTATTAATTTATTTGCTCATCTCATATTTAGGATATACTTAGAAATATAATTAAAATATAAAGTGCCATGGCATGAGAATAAGAATAAAAATAAAAAAATATTTTTCAGTATTATTGCTCATAGCACTTGCTGCCTGTGATCAAGGGCATGATGATACATTTCAAGGCTATATCGAAGGAAGCAATGTTTTTTTGTCGGCGCCATTCTCTGGAACGTTAATGCACTTGCCTTTTGAACGAGGGGCAGACGTTCATCAAGGCGATCTTGTTTTTCAGCTTGATCCAAATCCCGAGGCTATGGGACTTAAACAAGCAGAGACTCTTTTGCGAGAAGGTCAGTTTATATTGGAAGATACAAAAAGTTCGAAGCGCGAACCTGAAATTAAGGCAGCTATTGCGCAAGTTAAACAAACGGAAGCACGTTTAAGATTAGCTAATTTACGTGAGCAACGTTATGAATATCTTTATAAAAAAAGGGCAGGAAACTTAGATAGTGCCGATGAAGCACGATCGCAGGTGATCGAGTTAGAAGCATTAAAAATACAGCGTGAAGCTGAGTTGGAACTTGCAAAATTAGGCGGACGAAAAAATAAAATTGAACAGCTTCAAGCACGTGTTGAATTTCTTTTAGAAAAAATTCATTTAGCGAAGTGGGAACTTGATCAAAAAACAGGTTATGCCACAGAAGATGGTAGCGTTTTTGATACCTATTATCGTGAAGGTGAGTGGGTAGCTGCAGGTACACCGGTACTTGCTTTATTGCTTTCGAAGTATATTTATATAGAATTTTTTGTACCTGTTTCGATGCTTTCAAAATTAAAGTTAAATCAAACAATTTATTTTACGTGTGATGGATGCGCAAAAAACAACGAGGCAAAGCTGGATTATATTGCCCGCGAAGCCGAGTACGTACCACCTCTGGTTTATAGTCGCGATAATTATGAAAAATTGGTTTTTCGTATCCGAGCTAAACCATTGAAGCCTAATCTATTTAAACCAGGGCAGCCTGTCACCATCACTGGGTTTAAACATGGCACATGACGTTATTATTGAGGTAAAAGCCTTACGAAAATCTTTTGGTGAGCATGTCGTGGTGCGTGATTTAGATTTACACGTGAACCGAGGTGAGGTTTTTGGTTTTTTAGGTCCTAACGGTAGTGGAAAAACTACGACGATTCGTATGTTATGCGGTTTGCTCGTTCCAGATTCAGGCGAAGGTCGATGTTTAGGGTATAATATTTTGACCCAATCCAGGCAAATTAAGCAGCATGTAGGCTACATGACTCAAAAATACAGCCTGTATACGGATTTGAGTATCGAAGAAAATCTTAATTTTATTGCGAATATTTATCAAGTTAATCAAGCAAAGCAAGCCGTTACGCGTGTTATGGAGCAATTGAATTTACGTGGGCGAAGCAAGCAGTTGACGGGAGAGCTTTCAGGAGGCTGGAAGCAACGGGTGGCCTTGGCGGCCTGCTTATTGCATGACCCTGAATTATTATTGCTGGATGAGCCAACGGCGGGTATCGATCCTATTGCACGGCGTGAATTTTGGGATACCATTCATGCTTTAAGCGAGCAAGGCGTTACAACGCTTATGTCAACTCATTATATGGATGAAGCAGAGCGCTGTACGCGTTTGGCGTACCTTGCGTACGGTGACTTAATGATCACAGGGGCTGTGAATGATGTGATTGAAGCAACCAAACTAAAAACATGGGAAATACAAGGCAAGCTGACAACCCATGTACTTCAAGAAATAAAAAAAATTAAAGGTGTGAAGCAAGCGGCTTTATTTGGTCGCCATATTCATCTTTCAGGGTTTGATCAATCAGAAATAGAATCAGGCCTTGAAGAGCTTGCTAAGTCAACAGCGATAACGTGGAACGTGATAACACCAACACTTGAAGATGCGTTTATTAGCTTGGTTGAACAAACGCAAGGAGAATTGGGATGAATTTTCTTTGGGGACGTCGTCTGAAAGCCATGATGGCGAAAGAATTTGTGCAAATGCGGCGTGATAAAGCGACGTTTGGCATGATGGTCGGCATCCCTTTGATTCAGTTGATTTTATTTGGATTTGCCATCAACATGAATCCGCGTGATTTGCCTACGGCGATTGTCGGAACAGATAATAGCCTGTATACCCGGCGTATATTGTCGGCGATGGAGAATTCCACTTATTTTCGTTTTGTTGCACCGGCTACAACAGAGCAAGAGGCGGAGCATTTATTAAAAACCGCGCAAGTTCAATTTGTTGTTAATATACCTTCTACGTTTTCAAATGATTTGGTTCGTGGGCTTCGTCCTACGTTGCTTTTACAAGTGGACGCGACCGATCCTTCAGCGACATCAGGTGCGGTTAATGTTTTTAAAGAGCTTGCAAATCGAGCCTTAGATCAAGAGTTTGATGGTGTTTTATCTAAGCTTAAAGCGCAGCCACCACCGTATTTTCCTATGGTGCACTCGGTTTATAATCCGTTGGCCATTACGGCGTATAATATTGTTCCTGGATTATTGGGTGTTGTATTAACCATGACGTTGGTGATTATTACGGCTTTGGCGATCACCCGGGAAGTTGAACGGGGAACCATGGAAAATTTACTGGCGACACCGCTGAGGCCGATTGAAGTGATGGTTGGAAAAATCGTGCCTTATATTCTTGTTGGGTATATGCAGGTCGGTTTAATTTTATTATTTGCTAAATTTTTATTTCATGTGCCCATGCAAGGTAGCGTGCTTTTATTGCTTGTTTTGTGTTTACCGTTTATTGCTGCAAACCTTGCGATGGGTTTAACGTTTTCGACGTTGGCAACCAATCAGCTTCAAGCGGTTCAAGGCGCCATGTTTTTCTTTTTGCCGTCGCTTTTATTATCTGGTTTTATGTTTCCATTTCGAGGTATGCCCGAATGGGCCCAAGTGATAGGAAATATGTTACCATTAACGCATTTTTTAATCATTGTTCGTGGTATTTTACTGAAAGGCAGTGGTTTTTTAGACGTCTGGCGTGAGATTATCCCCATTTTAGGCTTTATGTTTGTCGTAATGTTTGTTGGTGTGAAACGTTATCGTCAAACGTTAGATTAGTGTTAGATTCAAGGAAAATACATGCAAGATTTTAAAAATAAACGAATATTACTAGGTATTTGTGGTGGTATTGCTGCCTATAAAATCACCCAACTTGTTCGTGAGCTAACTCAATTAGGCGCCGAGGTCCAAGTGGTGATGACCGCCTCAGCCGAGGCTTTTGTAACACCCATGACACTGCAAGCTTTAAGTGGCCGAGCGGTACGAACAGCGTTGTTTGATGAGACGGCAGAGCAAGCGATGGGGCATATTGAGCTTGCGCGTTGGGCTGATTATTGTGTGATAGCACCGGCAACAGCCAACACGATAGCAAAGCTTGCGCATGGCATCGCTGATGATTTGCTTTCGACCCTAGCACTTGTGCTTAAAATACCGTTGATGATTTGTCCCGCAATGAACCAAAGCATGTGGCATCATCCTGCAACACAGGCCAATATTAAGCTGCTAAGCGATCGTGGTGCATTCATCATAGGCCCGGGGGAAGGCGTGCAAGCGTGTGGTGATGAGGGATTGGGGCGGATGTTTGAAGTGCAGTCTATAATAAACGCATTACGTTTGCAAAACATACATAATTTGCTTGCGGGGCAGCGCGTAGTGATTACGGCGGGCCCAACACGAGAGGCGATTGATCCTGTGCGTTATTTAAGCAATCACAGCTCGGGTAAAATGGGGTATGCTCTGGCTGAAGCCGCGCGTTTTGCCGGTGCCGAGGTGATATTAATCAGTGGTCCTTCGGCATTAACACCACCTGAAGGTATTGTAATAAAACGTGTCAAAACAGCCGTTGAAATGCATCAAGCCGTGATGGGGGCACTTGAGCCTGGATGTATTTTTATTGGAGCCGCTGCGGTATCTGATTATGCGATTGACACACCGTCAGAAACAAAAATTAAAAAACAAGCGAATCATAAGCTTGCATTTGAGTTAAAACAAAATCCCGATATATTAGCAGACGTTGCTGCAAGTAAAAAAGCACGGTTTGTGATGGGATTTGCTGCAGAAACAGATCATTTAATTTCATATGCGCGTAAAAAATTAATTAATAAAAATTTGGATTGCATTGTTGCAAACCAAGTTGGCGAGGGATTGGGCTTTGATGTTGAGCAGCATGAAGTCACGGTGTTAACGCGTACAAAGCAACATAATTTATCTAAAAAACATAAAGTACGTTTGGCTGGGGAATTGGTTGCAATTATTGCTGCAAGCTTGCAGAATAGCGGCACTTTAATTCCTGAGCTTGCTGATGAGCTATCCTATTCAAGTTAAAATTCTGGACCCCCGTGTAGGGAGCAGTATTCCTATGCCTACGTATGCAACGCCTGGTTCTGCTGGGATTGATTTACGCGTTTGCATCGATGAAGCCATGCAAATAAACGCAGGTGAAACCGTATTATTACCCACAGGACTGTCGATTTATATTGCTGATCCTGCTTTGGCTGCGGTGATTTTACCGCGTTCAGGACTGGGGCATAAGCACGGTATTGTGCTCGGTAATTTGGTGGGGTTGATTGATTCTGATTATCAGGGCGAGCTAAAAATTTCGTGTTGGAATCGTGGACAAGAGCATTTTACGATTGAGCCCGGTGAGCGAATAGCACAATTAGTTTTTTTACCTGTGGTGCGAGCAGATTTTAAACTTGTTGAAGCATTTGACGAGACGGATCGTGGAGAAGGTGGATTTGGAAGTTCAGGGAGAAATTAATACCATGGAAGCGTTTAAAACATACACACGTCGTGAAATACCAAGCACGGTTTTTCGGGCCTATGACGTACGGGGCGTGATTGGGTCTGAGTTAGATGAGCATGCATTTTATATGATAGCGCAGGCGATTGCGTATCAGCTGCATGCGCTCGATCGCACGGGTATTTGTGTGGCGCGAGATGGGCGTTTGAGTAGCCCAGAGCTTACGCTAGCTTTAAAGCAAGGCTTACTTGATAGCGGCATTGATGTGTTTGATTTAGGCGAGGTTCCTACGCCTGTGATGTATTATGCCACCCAGACTTCAGGGATTGATAGCGGTCTCATGATTACGGGCAGTCATAATCCAGGGGATTATAATGGCATCAAAATGGTGTTGGCTGGTAAAACTTTGGTAGATGAAGACATTCAGGCTTTACATCAACGTGTACTTCAAGAAAAAATTATTCATGGGAAAGGGCAGGAGATGCCGCTCGCGATTCTTGATGATTATACGCAGCGTATTGTGAGTGATATTAAAGTTGTACGTCCGATACGTGTGGTGGTTGATTGTGGTAACGGTGTTGCTGGGCCCATTATTCCTGAAGTTTTAAGGCAATTAGGTTGCACGGTGATCGAGCTTTATTGTGATGTTGACGGTACTTTTCCGAATCATCATCCTGATCCAACGGTTGAAAAAAATCTGATTGATTTAAAAGCAGCTGTTGCTTCACATCAAGCTGATCTTGGTTTAGCGTTTGATGGCGATGCCGATCGTTTGGGTGTGGTCACAAATCAGGGTGATATTATCTGGCCTGATCGTTTGATGATGTTGTTTGCACAGCAAGTCTTAGCTTCAGAGCCAGGGGCTACGATTGTGTATGACGTGAAATGCTCCAGCCATTTGGCGCAGGTGATTCAAGCGGCCGGTGGTGTTGCGAGCATGTGTCCAACGGGGCATTCAATCGTTAAAGGCGTGATGAAACAGACGCAAGCGGCTTTGGCGGGTGAGATGAGCGGGCATATTTTCTTTAAAAATCGATGGTATGGCTTTGACGATGCGCTCTACAGTGCAGCACGATTGCTTGAAATTGTGAGCGCTTCGGAGCAATCTTTGAGCGAGATATTTGATGCGATTCCAAACAGCGTGAATACGCCAGAAATTAAAATTCCTATTTATGACGCTAAAAAATTTGATTTTATGAAGCGTTTTACCGCCGAAGCGGTTTTTCCTGATGCGGATCTTATTGTAATTGATGGTCTACGTGTTGAGTTTTCACATGGTTGGGGGCTTATTCGAGCATCCAATACAACGCCATGCTTGGTCGCCCGGTTTGAAGCTGAAGATGAAGTAAGTTTAAATAAAATTCAAGCGCTGTTTAAAACGCAACTTCAGGCGGTGGATGAGGATTTAGTGATTCCGTTTTAGTTGGCTTGTTACCTAGGTGTTATTTCAGCTAAGATGGTACATATCATGAGATAATAATGGTGGCGTTGATGAGCGACGATCAGATACATACACAGCATCATCTTTCAGATGAAACAGTGATTCAAACGTTAGAGGCGCAGCGTCAAGCGCTGATCCAAGGTGATGATTTTGATTTTCTGTCTCAGATAGAAATTGTTGCTTTATTATGGTGGCAATATGCTGATTTTCATCTTTATGTAACACACCCGATGCTTGAGCGATTTTCACCGCCTAAAACGATTTTTCCAGAAAAGCTAGAGGACAAGAAGCAACTTGAATTTGTGTATTCTATTACCGATTATGGTGATCAGCTGAGTGCATCCAAAGGCGAAGATTTTTATACAGCAGGCTTTTCGATGTGTAAATTGTATTACACCATCGAAAAAATGATTGCTGTTCTCGTTCAGCGCATCAAAGACGAAGGGATTGGTGAAGAAACCGAAGTTCAGGTTGCTTTTGGGGGGCATGAGTTTGCGCAACGTAAAGCGTTTGAGTCGATTATTAATTTAAAATATAACGTGGTTGTCACCAATTTTGATCCCAGCGAGTGGGGTGAAAGATATTTAGAGAATGTAAAACGTATATCAAAACAAGGTTATGGTTACCCAACAGAAACACCGCGTGATATGTATCGTCATACGACTTCGTTACAAGGAGTCTAAAAATCGGCCATGTGAGTAAACGAAGAAAAAAGCTTGTATGATCGCTCAATCTTTGTTTATTTGTTTATAGAATAAGGATATTGCATGATTATTGATGCCGTGGTAGATGGCCTTAATACTTTTTTAGCCAGCCAGCCAGCCAGCCAGCCAGCCAGCCAGCCAGCCAGCCACAGGTTTTTCCAAATCAAAACCCATCACGACCACGGATTTATTACGCGACCTATCGCCCACGGAGCCTTGGCACAAAGGTATCTTGACGGCAACTAAAACGGTCAATTTTCAACAAACCGCCAGTAGTGGTACAGACGCTACAACGGTATCAAAAATAACCTTAGGGTATTTTACATCAGCTGACTGCACAGGTTCACTGGCAGGCAGTGGTTTTTACACCACACCCGATGGCACGTCATATACGATAAGCGTTGGTACCCCGTTTGGGCTCGTGGCTGCATCCACCTGGAGTGTGGGTAGTGCTAAACTATCCATCGCTGATATGACAACGATTAATTCCGTTGCCATTACCTTAAAAAGCACCAACAACGATGTTCCGCAATCTGATTTTTCAGACAGTAGTTTTGCGTGTGTACCCGTCACATGTGCAAGCAATGCATGCACTTCAGCCTCCGGCACGCAGAGCTTTGAGCTTAAAACAACAGCTGCCGTAGGTGATCCGGCGGATGGTGGAGTCATTGCAGATTTGACGGGGCTCATTGCGACAACCTCGGATGATAGCACGGGTATTGCATGGGGTGGTAATGGCACCACAACCAGTGCACAAAGTGATACCGATGGGGCGGCGAATACCGCCACGATTGTAAATGCGCTTGGTGAAGGAACTTATGCTGCACGGCTCTGTAGCACCCTCTCCATCACCGGCGGTTACACCACCGGCTGGTTTTTACCTGCCAAAAACCAGCTCAATACGCTTTACACGAATAGGGTGGCGATAGCTGGTTTCGCCGATGCCGTCTACTGGAGCTCTACGGAGTTTGCCGAACTTTCGGCTACCAACGCCTGGAGCCAGAACTTCGGCAATGGCTTCCAGAATGATGGCCTTAAGGGCTTCGTCAGGCGCGTTCGATGTACTCGGGCTTTTACTCCTTAATTTATTTTCTTTGTTATCCATCTAAAAAGGTGAAATAGATAAAATTTCTGTTGTTATTCTCAGAATCATGTTGCATTGGACGATGCGAAGACTCAACTTTTTAAAGACAGGGTGCTATACTTCAGGTTGTTTCTTAATTTAAGAAGGCATGACGTGATGAATCATCAGCGACCAATAAATTTAAATTTAGGCAGTTTGAAGTTTCCCCCTATGGCTATTGCATCAATTTTGCACCGTATTTCAGGAATCGGTCTTTTTCTGTTGTTGCCCTTGATGCTTTATTTTTTAAACTTATCGCTTGCATCGGCTGCGTCGTTTGAGCATTTTCAGATGCTTTTAGCTACGTGTGTGTGGTACAAGCTTGCCATTTTGGTCTTTACGTCAGCGCTTATCTATCATGTATTGGCTGGTATTCGACATGTATTGATGGATATGGGACTCGGCGAATCGCTTGTTGCTGCACGTCGAAGTGCTTTTGTTGTTATTGGGCTTGCTGTGATGGGCACCCTTCTTTTTGGAGCATCTTTATGGTCACTAGTGTAACGAGTTTAACCGGAAATGGGCTAAAAGATTGGCTGATTCAACGGGTAACCGCAATTTATTTAGCGATATATGCAGCTCTGTTTTTCGTGGTTTGGTTTGCGTCTTCCCCATGGCGTTACGAGACATGGACCGCATGGTTTCATACGCCTTGGTTTCAGATAGCAACGGCACTTGCACTGTTCTCCTTGCTTTTGCATGCTTGGATAGGGTTGTGGACGGTTACAACAGATTATATTAAAAGCACAGCATTAAGACTCACGGTTCAAGGTCTGGTGTTGTTTGTGTTGCTTGGCCAATTGGTTGCAGGCTTCATGATGATTTGGGGATAATGACGATGACTGTGGCACGAAAGACATTTGATGCGGTAATTATTGGGGCCGGTGGTGCGGGTATGCGTGCAGCACTGCAATTGGCAAACTCGGGCTTAAAAGTAGCATTATTATCGAAGGTTTTTCCAACGCGTTCGCATACGGTTTCAGCCCAGGGTGGCATTACGTCGGCACTTGGGAATGCTGATGAAGATGATTGGCGCTGGCATATGTACGACACCGTAAAAGGTGCTGACTATATTGGCGATCAAGATTGCATTGAATATTTATGTAAAGAAGGCCCACAAGCCGTGTATGAGCTTGAGCATATGGGGTTGCCTTTCTCTCGTATGGACAACGGCAAAATCTATCAGCGGCCTTTCGGTGGTCAATCGAAAAATTTTGGCGGTGAGCAAGCGGCTCGTACATGTGCTGCTGCTGATCGTACAGGCCATGCTTTATTGCATACGTTGTATCAGCAAAATATTAAAGCAAAAACACATATTTTTAGTGAATGGTTTGCGCTCGACCTCGTTCGTGATGAAAGCGGTCGTGTGTTGGGTACAACGGCCTTTTGTATTGAAACAGGCGAGGTTGTATTTTTCCAGGCACGGGTTTGTATTTTAGCGACGGGCGGTGCGGGTCGTATTTATCAATCCACCACCAATGCGCATATTAATACCGGTGATGGTTTTGGTATGGCGGTGCGTGCAGGTATACCGCTCCAAGATATGGAAATGTGGCAATTTCATCCAACGGGCATTGCAGGTGCCGGCACGCTTGTGACCGAAGGATGCCGTGGTGAAGGTGGGTATTTAATTAATAAAGACGGTGAGCGCTTTATGGAGCGTTATGCCCCGCATGTGAAAGATTTGGCTTCGCGTGATGTTGTATCGCGCTCGATTGCGCTTGAGCTACGAGCTGGCAAAGGCTTTGATCCGAAAGGCGTTGATCACGTTAAATTAAAGTTAGATCATTTGGGTGCTGATTTAATCAAATCACGTTTACCCGGCATTCGTGAGTTATCTAAAACGTTTGCAGGGGTTGATCCAATTGTTGATGCAATTCCTGTGGTGCCAACCTGTCATTATAGTATGGGTGGCATTCCAACAAATATTCATGCGCAAGTGGTCACCCATTACAAAGGCAAAGATCACGTTGTCGATGGTTTATATGCCGTAGGTGAATGTGCCTGTGTTTCGGTTCATGGGGCCAATCGCTTGGGTGGTAATTCGCTGCTTGATTTGGTGGTGTTTGGTCGTGCGGCGGGCATTCATATTGAGCAGATGTGGAAAGTAAACGAACTACCCGAGTTAAGTGATGTTAGTGATGAGGCCATTGATGCGTCTCTCGCGCGTTATACGCGTTGGGAAAAGTCGACAACAACAGGCGAGAGTCCGGCCATTATTCGTGATGCAATGCAACGTGTGATGCAAGAAGATTTTGGTGTGTTTCGAACAGGTGAGGTGATGGATCAAGGTATTTTACGCCTGCAAGCCCTTCGTGAGCGTTTAAATGCTGCAAGTTTGAGGGACAAAAGTAAGATTTTTAATACCGAGCGTGTGGCAGCACTTGAGCTGGATAATTTGATGGCAACGGCCTGTGCGACAGCGCAGTCAGCTTTGGCGCGTACAGAGAGTCGTGGTGCCCACAGTCGTGAAGATTACCCTGAGCGTGATGATACCAACTGGATTAAACATACCCTGTATTTTGAGGAAGATAATCGTATTGACTATCGTCCAGTGAATCAATCACCAAAATATGTTGAACCATTTGAACCAAAAAAACGTGTTTATTGATAAGGATACACACCCATGACTGATAGTCGAATAATTAACCTGTCTATTTATCGTTATAATCCTGAGACAGATACGAAGCCCTACATGAAACCTTATGAGCTGAGTGTATCAACGGCAAATGATCCGATGCTCTTGACCTTGCTTGAGCGTTTGAAAGCAGAGCAAGATCCCACGTTATCGTTTCGTCGTTCATGTCGAGAAGGCGTGTGTGGCTCCGATGGTATGAATATTAACGGAGCAAATGGCTTAGCATGTATTACGCCGTTGTCTACGTTAAAAAGTAAAACGATTGTGGTACGCCCGTTAACAGGCTTTGCTGTGATGCGAGACCTGATTGTTGATATGTCGACGTTTTTTAAACAATATGAGCGTATTAAGCCATATCTACAAAACGATACAGCGCCACCAGAACAAGAGCGGCTTCAATCACCGAAAGACCGTGCAAAATTAGATGGTTTATATGAGTGTATTATGTGTGGTTGTTGCACGAGCTCATGTCCGTCGTTTTGGTGGAATCCTGATAAATTTGTTGGACCTGCGGGTCTTTTACAAGCACGCCGGTTTTTAGCGGATAGCCGAGACACCGCAACCGAAAAACGTTTAGAAGAAATGCAAGATCCGTTCAGTGTGTTTCGTTGCCGAAGCATCATGAACTGCGCCTCTGTTTGTCCGAAGGGACTCAATCCAACACATGCTATCAGTGAAATTCGACAGCAAATGTTGGATGACGAAACTTGATGTATTTGTTCGTTGGAGAACACGATGATGAGTAATACGTTACAAAACGCCTGGGATACAGCTTATTTGTCGGGTGGTAATATGGCCTACGTTGATGGGTTATATGAAGATTATCTAGCTGATCCAGATTCTGTCTCAAGTGATTGGGCAACTGTATTTAAAAATTTACCCAAGGTTGATGGCGCAGCATCAGATATTTCACATAGAGCTTTGCGTGACTATTTTTTAGTGCAAGCCTATCGACCTAAACAAGCTGTGGTTGTGTCGTCGGAGGGTGGTGATAAGCAAGCGCGTGTGACTGAGTTTATTAATGCTTATCGAACCAACGGTCATCTTATGGCAAATTTAGATCCGCTTAAGATGGTTGTTCGAGATGCGCCGCCAAGTCTGGATCTGGCTTATCATGATTTGACAGATGCTGATTTAAATCAAACATTTTTTGCTGGAAAAGGTTTTTCTGACGAACCCTTTTCGTTGGCTGTGATTCGTGATGCACTCAAACAAACGTATTGTGGCAGCATTGGTATTGAGTACATGCATATTGCCAATGCTGAGGAAGTCACGTGGATTCAGCAACAAATGGAATCCGGACGAGGACGTCGTGCATTAACGTCTGAAAGAAAGAAAACGTTGCTTGATGAGTTGATTGCAGCTGATGGGCTTGAGCGATATTTAGGAACCCGTTTTGTGGGACAGAAGCGTTTCTCACTTGAAGGTGGCGATGCTTTAGTTCCGATGATGAAAGAAATCATACGTGAAGCCGGACAAAACGAGGTGCGCGAAGTGATTGTTGGCATGGCGCATCGCGGTCGTCTCAATGTGCTTATCAATGTTTTAGGTAAAAAGCCAGAAGTTTTATTTCAAGAGTTTGAAGGCAAGTATTCACATGGTGAGCGAACAGGTGATGTTAAATATCACATGGGTTTTTCATCCAATTTACCGACCAACTCAAAAAATGTCGTGCATGTGTCACTGGCGTTTAACCCATCTCATCTTGAAATTATTGGTCCTGTGGTCCAAGGTTCTTCACGTTCGCGCTTGCGTCGACGAAATGATCTTATCGAGAAAAAACAAGTGCTACCGGTTGTGATCCATGGCGATGCCGCGTTTGCCGGTCAAGGTGTTGTGATGGAAACGTTTAACTTCTCGCAAGCTCGAGGGTACTGCACGGGTGGAACCGTTCATATTGTGATTAATAACCAAATTGGTTTTACCACAAGTAATCCTCTCGATTCGCGTTCAACACTGTATTGCACCGATGTTGCAAAAATGGTTCAGGCTCCTGTTATCCATGTGAATGGCGACGATCCTGAAGCCGTTATTTTTGCAACGCAGATGGCGTTTGATTTTAGAATGAAATTCAAACGAGATGTGGTACTCGATTTGGTGTGTTATCGACGACATGGTCATAATGAAGCCGATGAGCCTTCGGTAACGCAACCGTTGATGTATAAAGCAATCAAGAAAATTAAACCCATTCGAGCCTTATATGCTGAGAAGTTAATCGCAGAAGGCTTGCTTTCCCAGGTCGATGTTGATGATGCGATGAATGCGTATCGGGATAAATTAGATCGTGGAGAAAGCGTTGTTGACACCACGCACGAAAACTATAAAGGCAAAATAGCAACCGATTGGACGCCTTATTGGAATACCGCATGGGATGCCCCAGTCGATACATCGGTCCCGCTCGCAACCATTCAGGCGTTATCTGAAAAACTTCAAGCTTTGCCCGAGGGGTTTCAAGTTCATCCTGTTGTTAAGCGATTATTAGCTGAACGAGAACACATGGCGAAAGGCGAGATCTCCATGAACTGGGGTTATGCCGAAACCATGGCTTACGCAAGTTTATTGCATGAAGGGTATGGTGTACGTCTTTCTGGTCAGGACTGTGGTCGAGGCACGTTTGCTCATCGCCATGCCGTGTTGCATGACATGGAAACGGGTGAAACAACGATACCGCTCGAAAATCTTGTTGCCGATGGCATCAAACCCGCACTGGTGATTGACTCGGTACTTTCTGAAGAAGCTGTACTCGCTTTTGAATACGGTTATGCCTCGTCTGAACCAAATTTTTTAGTGCTTTGGGAAGGGCAGTTTGGCGACTTTGCGAATGGCGCTCAAGTGGTGATTGATCAGTTTATTAGTTCCGGTGAGCAGAAATGGGGTCGTTTGTGTGGACTTGTTATGTTGTTGCCTCATGGTTATGAAGGTCAAGGTCCAGAGCACTCTTCAGCTCGGCTGGAGCGTTATTTACAATTGTGCGCGCAACAAAATATTCAAGTGTGTATGCCAACCACGCCGTCGCAAATTTTTCATGTGCTTCGTCGTCAGCTGATACGACCTTTCCGTCGGCCGTTGATTATTATGACACCCAAAAGTTTGCTCAGACATAAGTTAGCTGTTTCACCGCTTTCTGATTTAGTCGATGGGAAATTTTATAATGTTATTCCAGAGATTGATCCAATCAAACCTGAAGGTGTGAAGCGCGTGGTGTTATGTTCTGGAAAGGTTTATTATGACCTGCTACAAAAGCGTCGGGAAAATAAACAGCACGATGTGGCTATTATTCGCTTAGAGCAGTTATATCCATTTCCTAAAAAAGCGCTTCGAGCTGAGCTTGTTAAATATTCTGAAGCAAAACACATTGTTTGGTGTCAAGAAGAGCCAAAAAATCAGGGTGTTTGGTTTTCATCGCAGCATAATATGCAAGATTGCTTACAGGCCGATCAATCGCTTCGTTATGCTGGGCGTGGGTTTGCAGCCTCACCGGCAACGGGGAGTGCGAGCGCTCATGCACAGGAGCAACATGCGTTAGTGGAGCAAGCACTCGTTGGGGAGTAAACCTAGCTGATGCGCTTGTTTTTTGTTGAATTGAATGTTGAATAAAAAAGGTTGAAATCATGTCGATCGAAGTCAAAGTACCTGTTCTGCCAGAATCTGTGGCTGATGCCACCATCGCGGCTTGGCATAAAAAGCCTGGTGATACCGTCACGCGTGATGAAAATTTATTAGATCTTGAAACAGATAAAGTCGTACTTGAAGTACCCGCACCTGCTGACGGTGTTTTAGAGGCCTGTCTTTTTCAAGTGGGTGATACCGTTGTGTCAGGGCAGCTTCTAGCGAAGCTAAAAGAAGGTGGGGCAGCTCTAAAACCTTCGGAGCAAGCAGAAGATAAACATGCTGAGCCGTCGACCGGGCCTGCCGTCAGACGTTTGATGGCCGAGCATGATTTAAATCCTGCTGATATCACAGGTTCGGGTAAAGATGGACGTATTACTAAAGCAGATGTGGATAAATTTATTGCCTCAACGCGCGGTGAAAGTAAAAGCAAAAACGCTGCATCAGTAACAACCGAGGCAGCTCCTGCACCTGCAGCAACCCCTGCAGGCGCACGTGAAGAGCGCCGTGTACCGATGTCTCGTTTGCGTGTGCGTATTGCTGAGCGTTTGTTAGAAGCGCAACACAATGCTGCTATGCTGACAACGTTTAACGAAGTAAATTTAAAAGCTGTGATGGATTTACGCGCGGAATACAAAACATCGTTTGAAAAAAAACACGGTGTCAAACTTGGATTCATGTCATTTTTTACACGTGCAGTGATTGAATCGCTTAAGCGCTTTCCTTCGGTTAATGCATCGATTGATGGTCAGGATGTGGTGTATCACGGGTATTATGATGTTGGGATTGCGGTTTCGACCGAGCGTGGTTTAGTTGTTCCTGTTCTTCGTGATGCCGATACGTTAAGTATGGCTGAAATTGAGCAAACCATCGGAGATTTAGCGGGTCGTGCACGAACCGGTAAATTAGGGATGGAAGATATGCAGGGCGGAACATTTACCATCACGAACGGTGGGGTATTTGGTTCTCTCTTAGCAACACCTATCTTGAATCCGCCACAAACGGGTATTTTAGGCATGCATAAAATTCAAGACAGACCTGTTGTCGAAAACGGTGAGATTGTGATTCGTCCGATGATGTATTTGGCGTTGTCTTATGATCATCGTTTGATTGATGGACGTGAGTCCGTGCAGTTTTTGGTGAGTGTGAAGGAGTTATTAGAAGATCCTGCGCGCTTGTTACTAAATGTTTGATTGAAGTAGAGTATCGACCCTATGAATTTACATGAATACCAAGCCAAACAATTGTTTGCGCGTTATGATTTACCTGTACCTAACGGAAATGTTGCATACAATGTTGAAGATGCCTTGCAAGTGGCCTCAACCTTATCAACCCCAACGTGGGTTGTGAAGGCACAAGTGCATGCAGGCGGAAGGGGAAAAGCTGGGGGCGTGAAATTGCTTTCAACGCAGGACGAGTTAACCGCTTTTGCTCAAAAATTATTAGGAACCAACTTAGTCACGTATCAAACCGATGCAGAAGGTCAGCCGGTTAATGCATTATTAGTTGAAGAAACCAGTGATATTGCACGCGAGTTATATTTAGGTGCCGTGGTGGATCGCGCCACACGTCGCGTTGTTTTTATGGCCTCGACTGAAGGCGGTGTTGATATTGAAGATGTGGCAAAAAACACACCTGAAAAAATCATCAAAGTTGATATGGATCCGATGCTAGGTATTATGCCGTATCAATGCCGTGAGGTGGGTTTTAGTTTAGGATTAACGGGTCCTCAAATTAAGCAACTTACTCATATCATGATGACCTTGGGTAAGCTTTTTGTTGAATGTGATTTGAGTTTATTAGAAATTAATCCGTTGGTTGTGACGGGAGCAGGTGATTTAATTTGTCTCGACGGTAAAGTTGCGTTAGATGAAAATGCATTGTACCGTCATCCTGATCTCAAAGGTTTACGTGATACATCGCAAGAAAACGAGCGCGAAAACCGAGCACGTGATTGGGAACTGAATTATATACCGCTAGATGGCAACATTGGGTGTATGGTGAACGGCGCGGGTCTTGCGATGGCAACGATGGATGTGATTAAGCTTCACGGTGGCGATCCGGCAAACTTCTTAGATGTAGGTGGTGGAGCGACCAAAGAGCGTGTTGCTGAAGCGTTTAAGATTATTTTATCGGATGATAACGTTCAAGGGGTTCTGGTTAATATTTTTGGCGGAATCGTGCGTTGTGATTTGATTGCTGAAGGTATTTTAGCAGCTGTCAAAGAGGTGCAAGTCGATGTACCTGTTGTGGTTCGCCTAGAAGGTAATCAAGCGGTTGCTGGTGCTGAAATTTTAAATAACAGCGATCTCAATGTTATTGCTGCAGATGGTTTAACGGATGCTGCGAAAAAAATTGTTGCAGCTACTGCGTAATACCTTACGATACAATCGATACGATGATATTTTAGAGGCTAGACAAGTATGAGTATTTTAGTAGATAAAAACACCAAGGTTATTTGCCAAGGGTTTACGGGTAAACAAGGTACGTTTCACTCTGAGCAAGCAATCGAATACGGTACGAATATGGTCGGTGGTGTTACACCGGGCAAAGGTGGGGAAACTCATTTAGGTTTGCCTGTATTTAATACGGTTTATGAAGCGGTAGAAGCAACCGGTGCTGAAGCAACGGTGATTTATGTGCCGGCCCCTTTTTGTAAAGATTCGATTATTGAAGCAGCCGATGCAGGTATTGAACTCATTGTTTGTATTACAGAGGGTGTGCCTGTATTAGATATGCTCGAAGTTAAAGCTTACTTAGAAAATAATACCAGTAGTCGTTTGGTAGGGCCTAATTGCCCAGGTGTGATTACGCCAGGCGCATGCAAAATGGGTATTATGCCGGGTTCGATTCATCTCCCAGGTAAAGTTGGGATTGTTTCGCGCTCAGGTACGCTGACTTATGAAGCCGTAAAACAAACAACGGATAAAGGTTTTGGACAAAGTACCTGTGTGGGTATTGGTGGTGATCCCATTCCTGGAACATCGTTTATTGATGTACTTGCTTTGTTTGAGCAAGATCCTCAGACTGAAGCGATTATTTTAGTCGGTGAAATTGGCGGAACAGCTGAAGAAGAAGCTGCAGCATTTATCAAAGCGAATATCACGAAACCTGTGGTTGCTTATATTGCGGGTGTAACCGCTCCAGCGGGTAAGCGTATGGGCCATGCGGGTGCTATTATTTCGGGTGGTCAAGGTACGGCTGCTGATAAATATGCAGCACTTGAAGCTGCGGGTGTTAAAACCGTACGTTCACCGGCTGATCTAGGTGATGCCGTTGCTGAAATAACCGGCTGGTAAGTTCATATGACACAGCATCCTACGACAATTGCGTCGAATAGACGTGAATATGGTCAATTAGGTCTCGATAAACATGATATGGCTGACTCGCCTTGGGTGCAGTTTGATCGATGGTTTGCAGAAGCTGTTTCAAGTGAAGTGTTGGATCCAACGGCGATGGTCTTGTCGACGGTGGATCCACAAGGCCATCCTGATGCGCGTGTGGTTTTACTCAAAGGCATTGAAAACAATGCCTTTGTTTTTTATACAAATTATAACAGTTCTAAAGCATTACAACTGAATGCAACGCCGTATGCTGCGTTAACGTTTTATTGGCCAACTTTGGTACGTCAAGTACGTATTCGAGGGCCTGTTCAGCGTGTGAGGGATGCTGAATCTGATGCATATTTTGCATCTCGACCTAAAGCGAGCCAATACAGCGCGATTGCTTCACCTCAAAGCCAAATTATTACCGATCGTGGCTATTTAGAAGCTCAAGTTGAACACGTTATGCAAGCGCATAGACAAAGCAATGATGAGGTCAAACGGCCCGTAAATTGGGGTGGTTTTGCTGTTTTTGTGGATGAAATGGAGTTTTGGCAGGGTCGAGATAATCGTCTTCACGATCGTATTTTATACGCTAAAGACGATATATCATGGAAAAAAGAACGACTTGCTCCTTAAGTTTTTTAATTTGTTAAGAAAGTGTAAAAAACAAAAGTCTCCCCCATATTTTTTTCATGCTGGCATAAACTCAATCTTAACAGAGGACAATGAGTTGTTAGGTTGTTTTATCTTCTGAGAATATATTGAAAATATATAAACAAGGAGTACTCAATGATGAATAACTCAACGATGAATGACTCAACGATGAATGAGCTGATGGATGTGATGCCTGATATTAAATTTCGTTTTCATGTGGACTATCCAACGTTGGAAGAATGTTATGCTTACGGGTATGAATCTGCGCGTGCCGGCGTATCAGAAGATGAAAATCCTTATGGCGTAACCTCTCATAATTATGAACAATGGAGCGAAGGCTGGTGGGCTGGTTTTTATGAAGATCAACCGTTGTTTACGTTTGATGCGGAACACCCAGAAGATAACGCGGCTGCGTTAACATCGGCAAATGATGATGCTTTTTATGAAACCTCTGGAAATTATTTGCTGCGTGCGTTAGAAATTGCAAGTGTTATCGCTGTTTCTGCTATTTTGGGTTACCAAGTGATTGATTTAGTTGCTTAACATTTTAGATTGTAAATTTAGATAGACCTCTACTTGTTTCCTACCGTCTTTATCTCGTAAAAATAGAACGAGGTGAAGGCAGTAAGGAAAATTATTTCTTTTGTAACCCATGCTTACCTAGAAAAACTTGCATTTTGCGAGTAAATCGAGCAGTCTATACCGACTTTTGATACCTGCATTGTACGTGAGTGCAATTAAATTGTGGATATATGCCTATGAGCTCAAATTTATCGATAAATCAGAATAGTCCTCAAAAAAAACTTCGTATTGCATGGCTGGTTTGGGGCTTAGCTGCAGCGTTTTATTTTTTTGATTATATGGCGCGTGTGACACCCAGCGTGATGCATCGTTTTTTACAACTTGATTTTGGTATGAACGAAGCGCAATTTGGTATTTTGACAGCATCGTTTTATGTACCCTATGTTTTGATGCAAATTCCTGTGGGTTTGATGGTTGACCGGGTCAGTATTCGCTGGCTCTTAACGTTGATGTCGTTACTGACCGCTTTTGGTTGTTGTGTGTTTGGGCTTGCTGAGAGTTTAGGTATCGCATCGGTTGGAAGAATGCTGATAGGCTTTAGTGCGGCGTTTGCCATGATTTCGGCGTTGCGTTTAGCCACGTCATGGTTTCCTCCTAGTATGCTTGGATTGCTTGCGGGCTTAACGCAAGCGCTAGGAATGCTAGGTGCGGCTACAGGTCAGGCCCCTGTATCTTTTTTAGTTGATAATATTGGATGGCGACATAGTATGTTGGTGATCGCTGTTCTGTTTATTGTGTTGGCTGTGCTCTTGTACCAATTTATTCGTGATAAACCTAAGTCAGAAAACTACGAATATAAGCCCAAAACGGATGAGCATGTCGGCCTTTGTTCTGGGGTTCGAGTCGTACTTTCAAGCAAACAGACGTGGCTTAATGCTTTGTATGCCGGTTTTTTATTTGGGCCGACAGCTGTGATTGGTGAGTCATTGGGAGCAGCCTACTTACAATATGGCCGCGGCCTTCATGCGCATGCTGCGGCGTTTTCAATTGGCTTAATCTTTATTGGTTGGAGTATCGGGGGGCCTTTGTCGGGCTGGCTCTCAGATAGGATGGGTCGCCGTAAACCCATCATGATTGCATCCGCTATCTGCGGCTTTATTTTTTCATCGTTGATTATTTTCTATCCTGGACTTGATCAAGCCATGTTGTATCTATTATGTTTTCTTTTAGGCTTTACAAATACAGGGGTTGCGATAGCTTACGCTCTTTCAACTGAGTTGCATCAACGTGCAGTCATTGGAACAGCCATTGCGTTTACAAACATGGCTTCTATTCTCGTGGGAGCTGCTTTACAGCCTGTCGTTGGAAAGTTAGTGGATCATATTGCAGGAGCCAAAGCTTATAATATAGAGCATATTTTATTGTCTGATTTTCAATTTGGTTTGAAAATATTACCGGCTTGCTCGCTCATTGCGCTTCTCTTGGTGCTTATGCTGAAAGAAACTTATTGCAACCCACTTAAAAGTGAAGCTTAAGGCTTCTCAGTAAGGCTTTCTCATGTTCTAATGGAAGGCTGATTATCTGGAGAGATAAATGAAACGAATCGTCGGTATGCTAGTTTTGTTGGTGGTGATTGTTTTTGCTAGCTATTTTATTACAGGTCTTGTGACCGAAAATACATTAAAAAAGAACTTAGGTACGTTTAATCAAACGAGCCTGCTTTCCGTTGAATTGACTGAATATCATCGTGGTCTTTTGAGTTCAGATGCTCAATTGACATGGCATATGAAAACACCGGAGAAAATTGTTCAGCAAGAAGATGGGCGATCGCTGATTATTCCTCCGAAGAGCTATGTTTTCGATATGCCGTTGACCATTTGGCACGGACCGGTTATTTTTCAAAAAGGCCATGTACGTTTAAGATTAGCCATGGCTGATGGTGAGCTTGTATTGCCGGAAGATTATCTTAAAGAATTCCAAGAACATTTTACATCAAATTCTACGCAACCTCGTTTGATGCTTCATGCGTTGGTCACGTATGTGAACAAAACGAAGCTCGAACTTGAGCTACCAGGATTTAAGTTATTTTCTAAAGAAGCTGAAAACACATCTCATATCAAACAAGTTAAATGGTTGGGTATGCATAGCACAGTTGTGTTTACGCCTAGACATACCCGCATGCAGGGCGAGATTAACGTCGATGGGTTACAGATGGCGGGTGAACAGCTGCAGCTAATGTTTGAGAAGTTAACAAGCTCGTATGATATGTATCAAAATAAACATGGCCTGTACTTAGGCGAAGCTAGCCTTCATATTCCTGTCTTGAATTTTACCAATCAAGACGTTGCAACACTTCAATTAAAACAGGTTGATTTCAGCTCAAACAGTGATGTGGAGCATGAGCGTTTTGCATCCAATATGCATGTTGCATTTGAAAGCTTAGTGATAGACCAAAAAAAATACGGTCCCGCTGAACTTAATCTTTCGGTTCAAAATTTAGATGCTGAGGTTTTGGCAAATTTAAATAATCAAGCTCATCAATTACAGCAGGCTGGCATGAATCGAGCAGGAGCGCAGCAAGCCCTCTTGTCCTTGTTACCGGAGGTGCTTAAGCTATTAAGTCAAGGCGCAATTTTTGAAATCAGTCAGTTTGAATTTGGCTTGCCCGATGGCATGATTCATGCCTCTTTACGTCTTGCTTTTCCAGAAACGAAAGCAGATGCAACGCTTCAGCTTCTTTCAAGTATCGATGGTGCTGGGCAATTCACCATACCTGCAGCTTACGTAAAATCTTTATTCGTACGTTCATATAAGAAAAAATTACATAAAGCATTGCAGCATGCTGATGCGCCTGTTATCACAGATATCACAGAACCGGTGAACCTAGATCAACAAGCAGTTCAGCAAGCAGATCAGAAGTTGGCTGACTTGATTCAAGCGGGGGCTTTGCAGGCCAAAGAGCGTGATTATGTATTAGACCTCAAGCTCTCCGATGGACGTTTGTTGGTGAATGGGCATCCATTTCATTCGGGGATGCTAAATTTTTAAACCCCAGTTCATTGTTTATGACGCGCTGTGATTTTGATGCAATTTGTTAGAGCGTTTAACATGGGCTATTATTCTTGAAAAGTAAACGAAGGAGTTACATAGCATGACAAGTATTACTAACGAAAACAAAGAGATGTCTGTTTCTTTGGCTTCAAGTGTTACACAATCAGTTCAGCAGTATTTTTCTGAGTTGAGAGGCGAAGATCCTGTCGATTTATATCAGTTTGTTTTAGAAGAAGTGGAAACCCCTTTATTTCGTGCTGTTATGGAGCATTGCAAATACAACCAATCACGTGCCGCGCTTATGTTAGGTATTAGCCGAGGAACCTTGCGGACAAAACTTCGTCGTTATTTTGATGATAAATACGTTGGAACACGCGATTAAGATAAAATAATCTAGCTCATGCTGTGCATGATTGTAAAAAAAGAGCTTCGATAAGAAGCTCTTTTTTTAATTTCAAATGTAAGATTTAACGTAAGTTACTCATTAAACATAGAGCTTACAGATTCTTCGATATTAACGCGTTTAATCGCTTGGGCGAGCATGGTTGCAAGGCTTACCACTCTAATTTTATGACACGCTCTTGTTGCTTCAGAACCTGCAATGGTGTCTGTGACGACAATTTCATCCAATGAAGAATGATTAATGTTGTGAATAGCAGCGCCAGACAAAACAGGGTGGGTGATGTAAGCTGTGACGCTTTTAGCGCCTGATTTTTTAAGCTCAGCTGCAGCAGAACATAATGTACCTGCGGTATCCACAATATCATCGATAATAATACAATTTCGACCTGATGGATCGCCAATTAAGTGCATGACTTCCGACTTGTTTGGTCCGCTCCGGCGCTTATCAATAATACAAAGTTCAGCGTCATTGAGTTTTTTCGCAATAGCTCGCGCTCGCACAACCCCACCTACATCAGGTGAAACAACCATAATGTCGCTCAGTTGTTGCGTTTTAATATCGGTGACTAACACCGGTGTGGTGTATAAATTATCAACAGGGATATAAAAAAATCCTTGAATTTGATCTGCATGTAAATCGACCGTTAGAATGCGTGAAATACCGACCGTCTCGAGCATATCAGCGACAATTTTAGCCGTGATAGCGACGCGCGCAGATCGAACACGCCGATCTTGTCTTGCATAACCAAAATAAGGAATGACAGCCGTAATACGACCTGCAGAAGAACGTCTGAGTGCATCAGCCATGGTGAGCAGTTCCATAAGATGATCATTTGCAGGTGCCGAGGTTGATTGTATGATAAAAACGTCTTTCCCTCGTACATTTTCAAGAATTTCTACCATCGTTTCGCCATCACTGAACGTACTAACGGTGGCTTTTCCAAGTGGAATATTTAAATGGGAGGAAACATCATGAGCAAGTTTGGGTGTGGCATTTCCGTTAAAAATCATCATGTTAGACATGTGAGGCGCCTTCAGGTTTAGTGCGTAAGAAGAGATTGGCTGGGGTGCTAGGATTCGAACCTAGGTATGCAGGGATCAAAACCCTGTGCCTTAACCACTTGGCGACACCCCAATCATATCGTTGTTCATTCCCTGAACTTGCTTTGCAATGTGACGCTGCAAATTTTTCGCTATTTTGCCGTCATCTAAGCCGCTTGTCAATGGTTTTCCCAACGTTTTATGATGATTTTTAAGTTTCCTTTTGGCCCACTCACATGAATTTTAGAAGGTAGATTAATCCCATTTCTATTTGTGTAATTTATGTACTTTATGGCATATCCAGCTTGCTCTAAATAAGTTAAATTCTGCGAGCTATCATGGTCTGCTGATTTGACAGTCCCAGGTGCAGGCAAACCTCGAACCCAATAATATAAATCTTGAATGGGTATACGAATGCCTGTTTGCTGGTACATTAAGCTTTCGGCGTTATGTGATTTTATGCGCTTTTGCGGATCTTGATAGGTGATCACGCCGTTTTTATTTTCAATCAATATGCTACCACCACCCAGCGGACCAAATAAGTGGATTTTATAATTGTTCGGGCCATTTTGTGTCCAATGAATGGAGGCGGTCCAAGCATCTGTTTTGTTTTTGGCAGCAAGTGCACCCGTGATGGTCCACGATGACATCTCGCTTGCTGTGCGTATCTTCACCGTTTTGGGTATTGCATGCGATGATATCGTACTATCAGGTGTAACGGTTGGCGCACAGCCGGTTAAAAAAATAACGCTAAGGCTTACGATTTTTTTCCAGTTCATGATGCGTACCAGACTCTATGAATAGATAGTTACTTTCTACTTACAATACGCTAGACTTTGCATTGGTTCAATGCATGTAAATTGATATTGATGATGAATAAAGCTATCTATCCAGGAACGTTTGATCCGATTACCAACGGCCACGTTGATTTAATTACACGAGCCGCCAAGCTTTTTCCAAATTTAGTGATTGCGGTTGCTAACAGTCAGCCGAAACATCCTTTTTTTTCACTCGAAAAGCGCATTGCATGTGTTCAGCAAGCTGTAGCACATTTGCCCGGTGTGCGTGTGCTGGGCTTTTGTCAGTTGTTGATTGATTTTGTACGTGAACAAGAGGCCCAGGTGATTATTCGTGGCTTGCGTGCAGCGTCTGATTTTGAATATGAGTTTCAATTAGCAGGCATGAATCGAAAGTTAGATAAAAAAATTGAAACGCTTTTTTTAACACCGGCAGAAGAGTGCATGTTTATTTCATCCACATTGGTGCGTGAAATTTCTGCTTTGGGTGGTGACGTGTCGCAATTTGTACCACCCGCAGTGATTGATGCGCTCAAAGCATAAGTCATTTCGTTAGGGTGCGTCATCACCGGCAAGTTTTTTGATGCTGTTACGTGTTAACTCAATGAGCTCTTCTTTGTTATCTAAACTAAATTGAGATGCATCAATGGGGTCGCCAATATGGACTTCAGCGGTTTGATTTAAATAAAAATCATAGGTTTTGGCGGGAATGATATCAAAAGCACCACGAACCCCAATGGGTATGATCGTGGCTTGTGTTTGAATGGCTGTAATAAATCCGCCTTTTTTAAATGGGCCGACGCGTCCATCCATAGCACGTGTGCCTTCGGGAGCAATCCACATCACAATGCCGCTTTTTAAGAGATCATGTATGCCTTCTAAATCTTTAATTGCCTGGCGTCGATTTTTGCGATCCACAAAGGGAAACTCAGATGCTCGCATGCCACGTCCCATAATAGGGTATTTGGACATTTCTTTTTTGGCAAGCATGCGTAGTGAGGTGTTGGGGAAAGCATGATACGTCAGCGGAATATCAAACAGACTGCTGTGGTTACACATAATAATCGTGGGTTGGCCTGATTTGGGATGTACGTTGTTGGGATTATGTACTGTGCAGGTTATATTCCAGAGGCCAAGTGTTTGCTTGGCCCAAAGCTGCATGCGTGCGTCAACCCAAGCGCGTGTGGTTTTTCCAAAATAGCTTCGAAGTACTGCACGGGAACACGTCGCGGCAATGTAATAAAGTGAAGCAATCCCAACCCAGAGACTACGAAAGAAGCCAGCTTTGTTTTTTTTTATCGGTGATTTAATTTTTGTCATGATCAATAATACGTCCTTTATTAGATGATTGCGATGATGATCGCGATGATTTTTTAGTTTGATGTTTCGTGGGTATAATATTAACTGATTTTAAATATTCTATCAGTACGTTAGCGCTCCATAAAATACCACCGATGAGAATCCCCCAAATCAGCACGTAGGAAAATACGATAAAAATTCCCACGCCTAAGGCAATGGATATGCCGATGAGAATATAAGGAGGAAGTTGCTGTAAAAATTGTTTTATTGAAGGAGGCATAAATATATTCTAAAAAGTGAGTTAATTTAGAATTATCCACCAGAATTGATCTGGATGCAAAGAAACCATGTATAATGTATGTTTTATGTAATATAACATGCGTATTACCTAGGAGATTCAAGATGTTTGGTTTATTAAACTTGTCGTTTTGGGGCTATATCTTAGCGGCATTGATTGTCACACAAATCACGATTGCCGGTGTGACGATCTATTTACATCGATGTCAGGCGCATCGTGCATTAACCCTGCATCCTATGGTGAGTCATTTTTTTCGTTTTTGGTTATGGCTTACCACAGGCATGGTCACGTCGGAGTGGGTTGCTATTCATCGTAAACATCACGCGGCAACCGAGACCGAAGGCGATCCACATAGCCCCGTAGTTAAGGGCATTAAAAAAGTGCTTTGGGAAGGTGTTGATTTATATCGCGCTGCATCAAAAGACAAAGCGTTGGTTGAAAAATATTCGCATGGAACACCCAATGACTGGCTTGAGCGTCATGTATATAAGCGCTTTTGTGGGGCAGGCGTGGTGATTTTATTATTTATTGATGCTTTATTATTTGGTATTCCTGGTATCAGTATTTGGGCGCTCCAAATGCTGTGGATTCCATTATGGGCTGCGGGTGTGATTAACGGTATTGGTCATTATTGGGGTTATCGTAATTTTGAAACTGAAGATGCATCCACCAATATTATTCCTTGGGCGTTTTGGGTTGGTGGTGAAGAATTGCACAATAATCATCATGCGTTTGCCTCGTCTGCGAAGTTCTCTATTAACTGGTGGGAGTTTGATATTGGCTGGTTCTATATTCGTTGTTTATCATTTTGGGGATTAGCTAAAGTCAAAAAATTGCCACCTCGCTTGGTGCGTGATAAGCAAAAACTTCAAGTCGATTTAGAAACCGTTCGAGCCGTTGTGGGTCATCGTTTTCAAATCATGTCGCAATACTATAAACGTGTCATTCGTCCGAGCTTGAAGTATGAAAAACGTCAACACATGATCACTCAAGATGATAAAGCCTTGCTTCAACGTGCAGGTCGTTTATTACGACGACGCGAAGGTTTGCTCTCGCCACGATCCATGTCACGATTAGAAGCATTACTTCTGCGTTACGAACGGCTTCAAATGGTGTATGCTTATCGAAACTCGTTACAAGAAATTTGGTTGAAAACGGCCACGTCTCAAAAAGAACTTATTGAGGCTTTGCAAGCGTGGTGTCGGCAGGCAGAAGAATCGGACATAGACGTATTACGTCAGTTTTCTCTGCAGCTTAAAAGTTACGTACCACGTGTGGCGATGGTGTAAATGGTGATATTAAAATTGAACAAGGAAATTTATTTATGACAAATTGGAGTGTCATGCTCAACGTCTTATTATTAGCTGGCGTTGTTTTTGCCATTGTTCGTATGATCAACATGAAGCGTCAAAGTTCGGCGCCTCGGTCTCGACGCTTCGAACCCGCATTAAGCCAAGCCGTTGCTTCTGAATTTCAGGATGATATTATTGCCGTTCGAAAAATTAATCCTGAGCCAAAACCCAAGGTTGAGCCCAAGATTGAACCCAAAATCATCTCGGAGAAAGTCCCAGAAGCAGAAGTAACCCCAAATCTAACGTCTGAAATTAAGTCCATAAAAAATCAGCAACCAACACATGAAGAACCTACCGTGTTGGTTGTTTTTCTTTTGGCAAAAGAACAGCGTAAACTCATGGGGTATGAGCTTCTTCAAACGATTCTTTCAACAGGGTTACGTTTTGGTGAAGGGCAACTTTTTCATCGGCACCAGTTTGCAAACGGACAGGGGCCTGTGATTTGCAGCCTTGCTACGGCGACAGCGGATGGAACATTTGATTTACAAAATATGGGGGCCTTGAGTGTCCATGGTTTGTGTTTATTTATGGAAACATCGGACAATGCTAATATTGATTTAGAGCGTTTCTCCATGATGATGGATACGGCAAGACAACTGAGTGATGGCCTGGATACTTATTTACTTGATGATGAGCGTAAAACATGGTCTGAGGCAAGCCTTGTACGTTATCACCAAATATTACACGTGCAACAAGAAGAAGCGTTGCCTGAGGTTTAAAATTTTGGTTTTATAATTTTAGGTTATTACGGAGACCACCAAGCTTCTTCATCTCGTGGTGGACGTGCCAACAGCGATTGAGCCGCTTGTTCCGCAGTTGTATGCTCTTGAAGTAAGTCATCTACCGCTTGGCAAATCGGCAAATCTAAAGTATAGGTTTTGGCAAGTGCACATACTTGTGATGCATTGTATTTTCCCTCGACTACTTGGCCTATTGTTTTTTCTGCATGTATAATTTTCTGACCTTGGCCGAGTAACAATCCAAAACGTCGATTTCTGGATTGATTGTCGGTGCACGTAAGTACTAAATCACCTAGCCCAGCGAGCCCCATGAAGGTATCTGGCGACGCACCCAGAGCCATACCTAAGCGGCCCATTTCAGCGAGTCCTCGTGTGATGAGTGCGGCTTTGGCGTTTGCGCCATAATTAAGCCCATCACTGATCCCACAAGCAATGGCTAAGACATTCTTAACAGCGCCCGCACATTGCACACCAATCAGATCATGACTTAAATACACACGTAAATTACCGTGATGTAACATGTCTCGAAGTTTGTGTAAATACTGAGATTCATTGCCCGCAATGACCAATGCTGTTGGCAAGCCGTTCGCAACTTCTTTTGCAAAAGATGGTCCCGAGATGGCAGCCATGGCAAACGTATTGCCCCATCGTGCTGCGATCAGTTCGCTCAAGCACGTATGCTTTTGGGGATCAATACCTTTGGTGAGCCAAGCAAGCCCGGTTAAGTTTTTGGGAAGTTCTGGTAATATGTCAGCAAAGGCATGAGATGGCACAGCGATCACCAGCTCATCGGCTTGTTGTATGCATGTTTGAAGACTTGGTTCAGGAATAAGGGATTCTGGGAATTTTATACCTGGTAAATAACGTTGATTTTCTCGTGATTGAGCCATGCGTTCAACATGTTCTGGGTTGCGTCCCCATAATAACACGCGCTGGCCACCTTGTGCCAAGTGAATGGCAACTGCGGTACCCCAAGATCCCGCACCGAGAATAGCCAGCGTCGTGTTTTTTATCATTTAGTGTGTTGTCTCCGTTTGAGCCGTTTGATTGCGCTCCTGTTGTTGCATGTAGATGGCATCAAAATTAATCGGTGCCAATACGAGTTGTGGAAAGCTGCCACGAACAACTTCAGCTGTAATTGCCTCACGTGCGTAGGGGAAAAGAATGCTTGGGCAGAAACTTCCTAAAAGATGATCCAGCTGAGGTGTTTCGGCGCCTGTGATCGTAAAAATACCGGCTTGTTGAACTTCGACAAGAAACGCTGTTTTGTCTTTGTTTTTTACGGTAGCGGTTACGGTTAAAGCCACTTCATAAGCGCCTTGGTTGTCGAGTGCAGTGTACGCTGTATTCAAGTCAAGATTTAATTCGGGCGTCCATTCTTCTTGAAAAATAGCGGGGGTGTTGGTGGTTTCGAACGAAAGATTTTTAATATAAACTCGTTGAATAATAAATTGCGCGTCTGCTTGTTCTGGTGTTGTATTTTCCATGATATTAATTTTCCTATTTTAATTTAAGTTGAGTTATAAAAAAAATTATTTTCTGCCCTGGGTGAGTGGCAAACTTGCCGATTTCCAGGCGGTTATACCACCGGCTAAAATCATGACGTTGGTAAACCCTTGTTTACGTAATTTAACGGCAAGCGCTGAAGATTGCAAACCACGAGAGCAAATCAAAATCAGTGGTTTTTGTTTGTATTGTTCGAGTTTGCCTAAAGGTTCGCCTGGTAGATTTTTTGATCCAACCACATGACCGGTTTGGTATGCGGCGGCTTCACGAATATCAATCACGACCGCGTCTTGGTGGTTTATGGCATCAATCATCGCCGTGGTTGAAAGCGCTTGTGGACCATTCTTTTTTGTGACATGCTCGTTGATAAGCATCAGGCTTAATACGGCTAAAAGTGCGAGCCATAATTCCCAGTGATGCAGAATAAATTCTTGAAGTTGGTTCATCATAAATAAATCCCTAAAATTTAAACGTTTAAACTATAGGGCCGGATTATCCAGCGATTACGAGCATAAGGCAAGCCAGAATTACTTTATGACTTTTCAGTCGGCACGAAAGAGCGCATAATAGCAATTTTGAGATCACGACGTAAGTATAAACATGAAATCTATCGTTGAGCAGTTAATTAATCAAGCCCTTCTTCAGCTAAAAACAGATGCTGTGATTCCCGCCGATCTTCAAATTTCTATTAAAGTAGAACCAACGAAAGATACGCGACACGGTGATTTTGCCACCAATGTAGCGTTGATGCTGGCGAAGCCATCTAAGCAGCCACCTCAGGTACTTGCTGCCAAATTAGTTGAGGCATTGCCCGAGCATGCTTTATTAAATCGCGTGGAAATTGCGGGGCCTGGGTTTATCAATTTTTTTATGGAAGAAGCTAATCGCGCATCGCTGATATTAAAACGTGTGTTTGAACAAGCGGATGCGTTTGGTGCAAATACCCACGGCCGCGGCGAGCGCGTGCTTCTAGAGTATGTTTCAGCTAACCCAACTGGCCCGTTGCATGTGGGGCATGGTCGAAGTGCTGCATTTGGTGCGAGCTTGGCTAATTTATTAGAAACAGCAGGTTTTGATATTACGCGTGAGTACTATGTCAACGACGCAGGGCGTCAAATGGATATTCTCGCGGTGAGCGTGTGGCTCCGCTATTTAATCTGTGCGGGTGAGTCAGTCACGTTTCCTGCGAATGCTTACAAAGGTGACTATGTTCGTGACATTGCTGCTGCGTTGTATGCCGAACATCAAGACACGTATCGTCGAACGTGGTCAGATATCATCGCTGATTTACCTTTGGATGAGCCAGAAGGTGGTGATAAAGAAAAGTATATTGACGCCCTGATTAATCATGCAAAACAAACGTTAAGTGTTGCCGGATTTTTGATGTTTCATCGAACGGCACTCAACTCGGTACTGGATGATATCAAACAAGATTTGGGTGAGTTTGGCGTGCATTATGATCAATGGTTTTCTGAACGAAGCTTGTTGGATTCAGGGGCGATTGCCGAAGGCGTGGCGGCTTTAAAAAATGCAGGGTATACATTCGAACACGAAGGAGCTGTTTGGTTTAAGTCCACTGAATTCGGTGATGAAAAAGATCGTGTTTTGGTACGGGCTAACGGTCAGCCGACGTATTTTGCATCAGATGTAGCCTATCACTGGGATAAATACAGACGCGGGTTTGATCGTGTGATTGATCTTTTTGGTGCCGATCATCACGGGTATCTTCCACGCCTTAAAGCGGCTGTAACAGCCCTTGGTCATGACGAAGAAGCATTGCGTGTGTGTTTAGTGCAATTTGCTATTTTGTATCGTCAAGGCGAACGTGTTCAAATGTCAACGCGCAGTGGCTCTTTTGTTACGTTACGTGAATTGCGTCAAGAAGTGGGAACAGACGCCGCGCGATTTTTTTATGTGATGCGTAAACCCGAGCAGCACATGGATTTTGATTTAGATTTGGCAAAATCCGAGTCACGTGATAATCCGGTGTATTATATTCAATACGCACATGCGCGTATCAGCAGTGTGTTCCGTCAACTTGAAGCGCGTGATATGGCATGGGATAAAAACATCGGTCTTGAAAATCTGGATTTACTCACCGAAAAACACGAATCAGCGTTGATTACCCAGGTCGGACGTTATCCCGATGCGATTCAGGTTGCGGCACAGGCTTGCGAACCACACCAAATAGCCTATTATTTAAGAGAGTTGGCGAATGCACTGCATGCTTATTATAATGCCGTGCCTTTATTGTGTGAGGACAAAGCCCTGCGATGTGCGCGTTTTTGTTTGTTGTCTGCCGTGCGCCAGGTCTTACGTAATGGGCTAACCTTGCTTGGTGTTTCTTGTCCTGAGAGCATGTGATGGCAAACCATCCCGAACAGCGTAGAAAGAGAAAGCCTCGATCAACAACTTCGAGGGTTAAATTTGTTATCCTTGGTTTTGTTTTGGGCTATGCTTTCTCTTGGTTTTGTAGTCCGGTGATGGTCATCAGTTGGTTAAACATTCATTTAGGGCATCCGGCCGTTGTGGAAGATTCTGGCGTAGATGTGGCTGCGTTACCCAAGCCTAAGTTTGAATTTTATACATTACTCACGCAAGAAAAAGTAGAACCGCCTAAAAAAACACCGTCTGAAATCGCGAAGACCACCCCAGTAGTTGCGACACCTACCGTGTCTGCCTCGGTAAATATTAATCAGCAGGAAATTTATTATGTGTTGCAACTCGCTTCATTTCAACGACGTGAAGACGCCGAGCAGATGTTGGCTGGACTTGTGATGCGAGGCGTTGAAGCCAAAATTAAAACCATTACACAACAAGGTGGGGCGTGGCACCGTGTGGTGGTTGGTCCTTTTGCGTCCAAAACGCAAGCAGAAAAAGCCCAAGGAGCCATCGCCCATAGTGAGCGAATTACAGGCATGATTCGAAGAATGGAGTCGTAATTTTTTAGCTTAATGTAAGCTGAGCATGACGTAGGATGTATTGATCTTGATTTATACTTATTCTGTTCCTGACATGGGTGGTTGTTGTGTTGATGGGGTTAAGAACGCTTTCAAAAACGATGCGTTATTGGGGGATTGTGATGTTTTAATCTTTGACCTTACACGTACCGTAATACTCGATACGGATAAATTACGTAGCGATTGTGATGTTCATGCACGTGTACTTAAAATTCTTGATGAAATAGGCTTCGTTTCGAAGCTTCTTGATGATGTAGATAATATGTCTGAAAGTATGGATGATGTATCTGAGTTTGAAGAAAATACGGCTGAAGCCACAGCATGGTCCCATAAACACAAAGGCGCATTAGGGCTAGTGTCTGGTTTTTTCTTATTATTCTTACCGTTATTTGTAACTGGCATGCCTTGGGTTTTGACCGTTATGCTTGCGTCAGCGAGCCTTGGTCTAACGGTCGCGTTAGGCTGGTCCTTTTATCGTCATGCATACCTTGGTTTATGGAAAGGCAACTGGACGATGGATACACTTTTTTCTATCAGTACAGGGACGATTTTACTGGTTTCTGTTGCGGCACTTTTTGTTCCTGGTTTGCCAATGATGTTTGAAGCAGGTTTATTAATTTTTGGTTTTCGACATGCGGGTCTTGCGATTGAAGAAGCGTTTAAAGCAAATTTTTCTACAACAACACGACTTCAAGATGATACGGCATTACCTCCAGAAGTGGTCTGTGAGGATGGTCGCATTATTTCACGTGATAAGATTAAAAAAGATGATGTTTTTCATGTGTTCCCCGGTAAAATTTTACCAGTGGACGGTGAATTTGTGTTAGGTGCGGGTTTTACTTCGAATAAATATAAGCACGGCTCAGAGCGTTTAACGGCTTTGGTTTGTCATGAAAAACTTGATGCAGGCACAAAACTCATGTCTGTCTCAGATGGTCAATCGCTTTTATTTAAAGCAAGCGCTCCGGCACGTGATTCTTTTTTGGCGCAGGAGGATAAACGGATTCTTAAGGCCAAGATCAAGCGAGCTCAAGAAAATCCGTCGCCAAAAGCCAATACAACGTCTTATATGCTTCAATTTTTTATTCCGGCCGTGGTCGCTGTTGCCTTACTTTCGGGTATGATTGTTGGTGTGTATTTTTCTTCATGGGTGCTTGCTTTGCAGTGCGTTTCCTCGGTTTTAGTTGCCGCCTGCCCGTGTACATTTGGGTTGATTACCCCGCTTGTGATTCAAGTAGGTATTAATCAATTTAAGCGCGAAGATGTATCTTTTCGAATTCCAGAGCATCTAGAAACCGCCGCAGCGGTTGATTGTGTCGTGTTTGATTTAAACGGTACTTTGACAGAAGGCGAGCCTAAAGTTCAAGGTTATTCAAGTGAAGAAATATTAGCCCTCATGTCAGCGCTTGAAGAAGGTGAGCCGCATGCTATGGCGGGAGCGATTCGAAAAGCTTATGCGGGGGAGCGTGTTGCGGGTAGGCGCGAGTTGATTTCGCGTGAGCGAATGGGGATTCGTGTCAAACTGGATGATGTGGATTATGTACTGGGTAATCAACACATGATGGAGCAGAAGGGCATAGCCGTTGAGGTGCCTAAAGTGGGTTCGTGTGAAAATGTTGTTTATTTAGCATCAAACGGTGTTGTTATGGGGCATGTGGTTTTAGAAGACAAACTGCGTAGCGAGGCCCGTACCGTGATGCAAGAATTACAAAATTCGCGTAAAAATATTCGGCTATATACCGGTTCAGATCAAGCCACAGCCTATCGTTATGCGACGGCGCTTAAGATAGATATCAACGATGTTGTGTTTGATTGTGAGACTGATGGTGAGCATTCAAAACAAGGTTATGTTAAAGCACTCCAGGCAGAAGGTCATACGGTGGCTATGATAGGGGATTATACCAATGATGCGAGCGCGATTGCCGCGAGTGATTTTGGTTTAGCGGTTGCGCATGCCGGTGGGCATGTGGCGGCACAAGAGGCAGCTTCAGCGGTGATTCATGATGATAGCTTGCTCTCGGTACTTCAAGTATTTAAAACGGCAGAACGTACGGTTGAGCATATCAATCAAAATTTAGGGTTTAATTTGATTTATAATGCGCTTGCTGTACTTGCCCCCATGGGTGTGCTGTTTGCCACTGGCGTGATGATGAGTCCCGCAGTTGGAGCTGCGCTCATGATACTTCAGACGCTTTTAATTTTTGCCAATGTTTATCGCTTTAGTTGTGAAGATGCGCCTGAAATTATGCCTGAGTCAGGTACGCGTTATGGTAATGCTGATGTTGCTGGCATTCGCAATGGCGAGGGGTTTACTTACGCGCACGGTGATCGCTTGGATTCCAAAGTTGCTTTGAATAGAGTTGATGACACGAAGAGCGACGGTTTCGATGAGTCTAAACGCATGGGATTCCACTAAATGGGTCACGTGCTGGCAGAGGGCGTCGTAATCAAGCGTATTTTCGATGGCGTCATCGGTTTGTTCGAGCTTTTCTGAGCTGAGCGGAATATCAATATCAAGCAATAAAACTTGGTCAATGCGTTGCTCCCAGGCATGCACGCCAATGCGGGTGGTTGTACGTAGGGCTTCGATGCGTAAAATATTCATGGATGTATTCTCATGTTAAACTATCGTATTTTTAACATGCTTTGTTTGGTGGTGTCGAATGGTTACATGCAATCAATCTCTTTTTTTACGTACCTTAAGACGTGAACCTGTATCACGCACGCCGGTTTGGTTTATGCGCCAAGCTGGGCGTTATTTACCTGAATACCGTGAAGTACGTGCCAAAGCCGGTGATTTCATGACGCTATGTCGCACGCCAGCACTTGCTTCGGAAGTAACGCTTCAACCGCTTAGACGATTTGCTTTGGATGCCGCAATTTTATTTTCAGATATTTTGACGATTCCTGATGCTATGGGGCTTGGTCTTTCGTTTTCTGAGGGCGAAGGTCCACGATTTGCGCGTCCTGTGAGAACAACCGCTGCTGTTGATGCGTTGCGTGCCCCCAATGCATCCGAATCTTTGGGGTATGTGATGGAGGCTGCAGCACGCATTCGTCAAGACATGCCCGAAAATTTGCCGTTAATTGGGTTTTCAGGTAGTCCGTGGACACTTGCAAGCTACATGATTGAAGGGTGTGGTAGTCGAGATTTCAAGCAGGTATTAGGCTTTATGTATCAGTATCCTGAAGCCATGCATTTGCTTCTCACTAAACTTACGGATTCAATTGTTGATTATTTAAGTGGGCAAGTGGATGCCGGTGTGAATGCCTTGATGGTGTTTGACAGTTGGGGTGGGGTATTAACCACGCCTCATTTTAAAGCGTTTTCGTGTGATTATCTTGATCAGATTGTGACGCGTCTTAAAGCGTTGCATCCAGATACACCTATCATACTGTTTACTAAAGGCGGTGGGCAGTGGTTGTCTACGTTGGCCGATACAGGATGTGATGCGTTAGGCCTAGATTGGACGTGTGATTTGACGCGAGCACGGCGTGAAGTGGGTGAGCGGGTGGCCTTACAAGGTAATCTTGACCCAGCGGTGCTGTTGACTTCACCTGAGTGCATTCAAGCTGAAGTGGCGCGCGTGTTAGCCTCGTTTGGCTCAGGCTCGGGGCATATCTTTAATTTAGGGCATGGGATTACCCCCGATGTTCCTCCAGAACATGTAACCGCGATGGTGAATGCCGTACATGCTTTGAGCCCAGCGTATCATCAGCTATAGTGTTAAATGTTTTAGAATTAGGTTCGTCGTTAGCATAGGTGATTGTCGTCTCATCATTTGGGTAAATTTTGGGTTTTCTTAAGATTCTTCCCGCATTGTTGTAAAAAAAGCTAACGCATGAATGTTGTGTAGGAATATAAGTAGGGTTTTCTGCTTCATTTGCAATAATGTTTTTTAACGTTTTTCGTGTAGCAACAGCACCACTTAAGGGATAATTTGGTAATTGATGATGATTATTTGTTGGCTTTCTGTGCAAGTAATTTTGTGCATCATCAATGCACTCAGGTGTTTCTGAAAATAAAATCAACGATTGCGGTTGGATTTTTTCAACTAAATAACATAACTCCGCCGATACATTTTGTGAAGCAGGCCAAAATAAATTACCATCAGCATGTAGCTTGATATAGTTTACTTTAAAGTATGTTTTTATTGCATGCACAAAATGATCGAAATCTGCTTGAGAAAGAGAGGCCCCCTGATGGCTTTGGGCGAGCTTAACAAGCTTATTTTTTTGTGCATGATTTGCATTAATAATTTTAATAATTAATGGTTCGATATTTTTAATGGTGTAGTTTTTTTCGCCATTGACTAAAGCGCATGTCGCGACGAGATCCGGTTCATGTTGAGAATGGGTGTGAGCAATACCTTTGATCACGGCAAACGAACCGTGAGTGATATAGATAGACATAGGTGTTTTTTTGCGAAAAAACATAAAGTATTACCTCGTTGAGATGCTAGATGCCCCTATCTATATATTTTATCATCCTTAAGCTGAAGTCATAGGTCAAGTTTAAAATTAATAATTTAATAAGTCAATATGGTTTCGCAGGGCCCATTTAACCACGAAGTGCAACACTGTTTAAAAGGTAGTCATTAGGCAGAGCGAGCTCGTCCAATGCCCTAAATGCAATGGCCCTGTCGGTGTATCACCTATTAGATAAAGTAGATATCATTCTATATTAAGATCCATTGTTAGTATATTAGTACACATGATAAGCGGATGGAAATCGTTAAAATTGGTCTTTTAATGCGGTTTATGTTAAAATAAAAACCTTATCCGCAGTTTTTTATTAAAGGCTAAAAATGAACGAACTAAAACAAAAAAAGGCTCTTTTAAATCCCCCAACATTTAATCAAATGTTGTTAGGCCCCGAGCAAGCAGGGAAAGATACGATTTCTTATAAGATCAAATCATATACTTACCCACTTCCATTCGAGAAAAAATCACGGTTATATTCTATTTTATTTGAAGCTATTCAAAGTAATGCATTATCAACGCTACCCTTGCAGGATAAAGTCCAAATTATTGATTACGTCGTCGAAAAAAAAGTTTATAGCTTTCAGTTAATTTCAGATTTTTTTAAATCAGCACTAAGCTCTAGTGACTTTGTTGGGTTTGATCTTGCACCAAATCAAGATAATATTTTATACGTCTCTTCTTTCACTCAAGGGAATATTGTCGAATTTGAAATCAATAAAAATTTAAATTTATACTCTGTTTTAGTCGAAATGATCGAGAGCTCATGGCAGATGAACAGCAATCCATTGATACACTCTATCAAGATTTTATAAATCGTCATGAAACATGTATGCAATTTATTTATTCTCGACCTGTATGCGGCATGAAAACTCAATTGGCCATTCACGCATATCAACACATTATTCTACGTTTTCAACAAATGAAAGAAGATGCTTCAACGATTGATGCGGGTAAAAAAGAATTAAATAATACGAAACAAATGATTACTCAAGGGATCACTTCTCTGTGGAGCAAGGTTCCAAAAGAAGACACGGATATGGAAAAAAGAGCCACGTATAAAACCTTATTGTTTCAAAAATTTGACCAGGATAATCAAAGGCTAGAAGAAAATGAGCTCGAAAAGCAAGAGGCTAAGGTGCCATCCATAAATTTTAAAGGATAATTGATCATGATAAGAAAAATCATTGCATGTTTATTCTTGTGCGTTATTTTTTGCAGCACCAGCTTTTCTGGTCATACTAACCCAATCGACATTCTTCAAACCATGTTCAGACAGTATCATTCCAATGCTGTTAATGAGCGACTCGCTTATATAAAGCAACATTACCCCGTGATAACGCAAGACTTACTTAGTATGTCGCTGCATTTGCCTGGACTCAATGAGGGCATTAAGTTTAAAATGAACCCAGATAAAGTGATGGCGATGGCGACTATTTCTCACCCTCCTTTATCGTTGTTTGATTTAATTTCAACCGATGGTTTTAATGTTGCATTATCGGACGATACACGTTTTAAATTAAGCCAATACCAAGAGACATTAAATAAAGCTCAAGAAGTATACCTTACTAATAATAAGCTAAATGCTCTTGAAAAGCAGTATATGACTCATATTTTTAATCATACAAACGTATACATTGAAGCGACTCTAAAAGAAAATACTGCGGAAATAACAGCGTATAAAAATTATATCAACACCATCAAACCAGCCATAAGAGGAGCATTAGATGTTGCTGCTTACGATCAACTAACTCAATTTAAGAACAAAATATTCCAATGGAGAAACGAATATCCCGAGCTTGACTGGTCTGAACTTAGAGTTGCGATTTTAGGTTTTCATCAACCACGAAATGACTACCTTCCAAGCCAATTTTTCCAAAAATTGTTGCATGAACCAGATTACGAAAAACATGTTGTTTATGTTGAATTTCAAGGGTCAATTTACCCCACCAAAGAAACCAAAGCGATTGATAGCGCGTTTTTATTATTAGCAAACATTGATTACGACCAATCGGTAGCAAATCAAATACTTAATGATCCAAAAGCTTTGGAATATGATGTCATGGGTCCTGCCGCAAAAAACATCTTGAAAAATTGGGAGCTTAATTGGTTTTGAACAAGAAAACATAAAACGCAATCACGCCATCAGCAAACGTTCAACAACACGAGGCTTTGTTTCCTAGGTTAATAAATGAACACATTAATGTGCCTTGGTCTGAATATAATGACGCGTTACGTTGTCGAGGCGAACTGTTTGGTTATCGGACGATGCGATATCTCAGTGGTATGAAAAAGATCGAAATATTGAAGAAATTTTTAATCATGGCCGCATGGGATGGCAAAAAGAAAGACATTATGGACGGAAGAATTTAAGTGAAAGGGATGCCAGCAGGCTACAGATCCGCCTAATTTTTGATAAAGACGCCAGGGTGAGGGGCTAGGAAACAAAGCCGCAACGAACAACCTTTTGAATAACATTTACTTATGAGGCAACAGGTAGTCCCGAACTATAATCATCATAAAATGGTGGCCAGAGACGGAATCGAACCGCCGACACGAGGATTTTCAGTCCTCTGCTCTACCGACTGAGCTATCTGGCCACTTAGCGCGTATTAAACGCTGTGTGAGTCTTTAAGTCAAGTAAAATTTTAATTTTTTTCTGAAAATCCTGCCGGAGGTGTCGAACCTTCACCAAAAAAGTATTTTTCCATTTCTTCTTGTAAAAAAGTTCGCGCTTTAGGATCAATCAGAGCCAGGCGATATTCGTTAATCAACATGGTTTGGTGTTGTAGCCACTGCTGCCATGCCGCTTGCGATATTTGATTAAAAATTTTATCACCCAGCTTCCCAGGAAACGGAGGTGCCTCCATTTGATTGAGTTCTTGTTTTAGTTTGCTGCAAAAAATTAAGTTAGACATCAGGCGTTACTCAAGTTTAAAAAAATCTGCTTAATTATCCAAGAATATGACAAAAAGAGCAACATAGACCGTGATGAAGAAAATGTATATGATCATCTCATATCATTTTATTGATGTTTTAACGCTTTAGTCAGGGAGATGCTCGTCGATGTTTTTTAGTAGATCGTTATCGTTGGAAGAAGAACGTATTCGAATACACGCTGAATATGTTCATGCACGGGAGCAATTGGCAGCTTATCAATCGCAGATGGCTGAACTCTACCATCCATCCGTTGAAACTTTTCTTCATGAAATGGACAGATTGCATCAAGAGGCTTGTGTGCCCACCGCAGCACTCATCACAGCGATAAAACATACCGAAGGTTTTTTAAAAGGTGAGGTGACACCCGAGGCGTATGGGCGTTTTATTCATGACATGAATTTAAAGCCAGGTGACCCCCATGAACCCTCTCGCTTGAGTCAGGCCATGGTCGTACTGAGTTGGGCTGTGTGGGTGCTATCGCTTGCGTGTGTGCTTGCAGGGCCGTTACTTTTAGGTGTTGTTGGGTTGTTTGTGAGTTATGCAATTTATCGTGATGCCGAGCACTCAGAGGTTAAATATCCCAACATGCATATGCATCCAGAATCAACAAAAATTGTTGAGCAAATGGAAAAAATGAGGGAAGTGAGGGATTGTGGTGTGACAGGCCAGTAGGGGCAACGCCCCATATGGCAACTTAGCATTCAGGAAAGTTGACGGCCAAGCCTCCGAGCGATGTTTCTTTATAAATGCTTTGCATGTCTTTGCCCGTTTGAAGCATGGTTTTAATGACTTTATCGAGAGAAACATAATGTTGGCCGTCGCCCATGAGCGCCATACGCGAGGCATTCACCGCTTTGACGGCACCCATGGCGTTACGTTCGATGCAGGGAATTTGGACTAAGCCCATGACCGGATCGCACGTCATGCCTAAATGACGTTCCATCGCAATTTCAGCAGCATTTTCAATTTGCTCGATTGAGCCCCCCAAAAGGGCAGTGAATGCGCCTGCCGCCATCGATGAAGCTACGCCAATTTCACCTTGACATCCGACCTCAGCACCTGAAATTGAAGCCCCTTTTTTGTATAAGATACCGATGGCCGTTGCGGTCAATAAATAAGTATAAATATCCTCGTTGGACGTGTAACCATGGGCTTTTTGTGCGTAGCGAAGGACGGCGGGAATAATCCCTGCAGCGCCGTTGGTGGGTGCTGTTACAATGCGTCCTCCAGCAGCATTTTCTTCGTTGACTGCCATCGCATAAAGATTTAAACGGTTTAAAACATCTGAGCTTGTATCGGTATGTTGAGTGTTTTGTTTTTCATTTAATTTTTGATATAAACCCGGAGCGCGGCGTTTAACCTGGAGACCACCGGGGAGTACGCCCTCGTGTTGAAAGCCTTGTTCAATACAATCACTCATGACGTTGGCCAGTTTTAACATGCCGGCATGAATAGCTTCTGTACTGCGCCACACGCGTTCATTTTCGAGCATCAGTTCAGCAATTGAGAGCTGATGATGTTTGCATAGCGCGAGCAGTTCTTCAGCGGTATCAAACGGGTAGGGTAGGTTGATTTGGTCGGGTTGATCAAGACCAAAATTTTCTTCTGTAACGATAAAACCACCGCCAATGGAATAATAAACTTGGCTTATTAAGACGTTATTGTTGGCGTCATAGGCTGTAAAACGTAGGCCATTCGTGTGTTTAGGCAAGATTTCTTTTTGAAATAATATAAAATCGTTTGCAGGATCAAAAGCAATTATTTTTTTGCCAGCCAGATTCAGTTGCTGTTCTTGAATAATCGCCTGCATGCGTGGCACCATCATGCTCGGGTCGACCGTTTCAGGTGCGTGGCCTTCTAAACCATTTAAAATAGCTCTATCCGTGCCATGTCCTTTACCGGTTAACGCAAGCGAACCGTAGAGTTCGGTTTTTAAGCGATGGACTTGATGAAAAATATCTCCAGTATGGAGTTGTTCTAAAAACTGATTGGCAGCAGCCATGGGACCTACGGTATGTGAGCTCGAAGGGCCGATGCCGATGGAGAATAAATCAAATAAACTGATGCTCATATTAACTCCATTTAAACGTTTTTAGGGCAAAGCAAAATGCCATTCCATGGTGCGCGATAAACCTTCGAGCATGATTTCGCCTCGAATGCTGTTTCCTTTTTTATTCACACGTGGACTAAGTACCGCAATACCTGCTTTACCCGGCACGGTTGCAATCGTATAGCCTGAAACAGCACTTTTGGCCGGCATACCTGTACGTACCATATGGGTTCCTGTTTCGTCATAAAGCCCGCACGTGGACATAATAGCCAAGGTAATTTTACATGTTTCTTTGGAGAGAATCATCTCGTTTGTTATAGGGCAACGTCCGGCATGAGCAAGCAAGGTTGGAAGGTAGAGCATTTGTTCAAGAGAGGTCTCGTAAGAGCATAAAGTAAAATACAAATCGAGTGTATCTTTGACAGGTTTACCTAACAAGCCTCGACTCTTTAGTAAATAAGCCAGCGAACGATTGCGATCGCCTGTACGTTTTTCAGAAGCAAACACCGTAGGATTAATTGCAAGACGTTGGTTAAATGTGATTTTTACCCATTTTTCAAGCCAGGCAAATTGTTCTTCATTATTCCCGGGAATATGTGAGCAGAGTACAATAGCACCTGCATTAAGCATAGGATTCGATGGTTTAGGGCCAAATTGCTCAAGGCGTGTGATGGATGAAAATTCATCGCCTGAAGGTTCAACACGCACCCATTCAAACACGTGCTCGGGGCCAAATTCTTCAAGTAAGCCAATCAATGGGATGATTTTACAGGTGCTTTGAAGGGTAATACGTGGCAAAGGCATGTTGCTGTACATGACGGGCTCGCCATGAATCGGTTGAACGGCAATGGCCGTGAGTTCGTTATTCACGTTTGCGAGTTCAGGAATATAATTAGCTGTTTGACCGTCATGGTTTTTTTCAGCGACTTCGACAAGTTGCTTCAGAAGATCAACAGTGACCATTGGTGTTGCCATAGTGCCCCTTATATCGAACGATAACACGAGATTATAACGTAAATTCATAGGTTATGAAGATAAAATTTACAAACGAAACGACTCACCAAGATATACCGCACGTGCTTGCTCGTTGGCAAGTACCTCAGCGGGTGTGCCTTCACATAATACTTGACCTTGGTTTAAAATATACGCTCGACTACAAATATCCAGCGTTTCTCGTACGTTGTGGTCCGTAATGAGCACACCTATATTGCGATCGCATAAGTGCGCAATCATTTGTTTTATATCTAAGACAGAAATAGGATCTACCCCTGCAAACGGTTCATCTAATAAAATAAACGACGGTTCGGTCGCAAGTGCTCGTGCGATTTCGACGCGACGACGTTCACCACCGGATAAGCTCATACCTAAATGATCACGCAAGTGTGTAATATGAAATTCAATCAAAAGCTTGTCGAGCAGTTCCAAACGCGCTTGTTTACTTAAATCTTTGCGGCACTGAAGTATCGCAAGTAAATTATCATCAACGGACATTTTACGAAAAATAGACGCTTCTTGGGGTAAGTACCCAATCCCGCGTTCTGCACGCTTATGCATGGGAAGGCGTGTGATGTTTTGATTATTTAAGTTAATCTCGCCGCTGTCTGCAGCTTGAAGCCCTACGAGCAAATAAAACGTTGTGGTTTTGCCCGCGCCATTAGGACCCAAAAGCCCAACGCATTCACCACGTTTCACATAAACGCTGACATCGTTAACAACAGCGCGCCCTTTGAAGGCTTTTTTGAGATGTTTCGCTGATAATTCTTGATTCATAATATTCATATTAAATTATTGAACAGATGTATCAAAGAATCATAACATATTCAGCTGATTTATTATGCCGTTTGAGGCTGAAACGTAAAGCCAAATTGAAGTTCATTGACGTAGATATGATTAAGCGCCAGGCCACGCCCAATGGTTTGACCAGGTGCGGCAGCAAGGTAGCTTTTGCCCCAATCAGCAAAATCATATCCTAAGCCAAAGATCCAATCGGGAGTAATACGCTTCTGAAGACCAACACCTAGGGTATAGGTGAATGCAGTCACCGTATTTGGTTGAAAAAGAGGAGGTACTACTTGTTCAAATATTTTTGCATTGAGGCCAAATTTATGAGATTTGTTAAACCCAACGCCAACACTTCCACTGAGATAGGGGTGAAACGATAATAATTGTTTGACGTCATGTTCCGAAATAAGCTTGCCTTTAAGTGCAAAGGCAAGATGATAAATGCTGTACGTATAAAACATATTATTAAAATCAGGGTCTGAATCCACTAAAACATCACCGGTTAAATCAAGGTTGGATGCACCTTGTACGGCAAGACCCACTTGACCTTTATATTCTGGATAAAGTGTATGTTCAAAACCTGCAAAAATTTCGCCAACCGCAACAGTACGTGTGTTGTTGGTTTTTACATACGTGGACTGAATATCAGGTTGCACAGAAAAGGTTTGTGTTTTTCCAGCATTACTCCAACCCGGTCCAAAATTAAACGTAATAAATCTTGAGCGTGATGGATCGATGGTTGATGTGGGTAAAGGGTATGGCATCATGGTGGGTTCGGGTGCTTTTTTCAATGTTGTTTGAGATAAAGCAGGTGTTGAATTTGCAAGCGGTTGTTCTCCTAAAAGTTCTCGACTGGTTTGATTGACTTGACTTATCTGTTTAAAGGGGCCAAGAAAAACTACATAAGGAACAGGTGCGTCGGCGTGATAAACCAGATGCACCGTTTGATTTGTTTTTTGGGCGAGACGGTCTCGAAATTCTGTTGCGTATTGTTTGTTTTTGAACGATCCCATTTGAATGATGTATTCATTGTCGGTTTGATGAGCCGGGGTGAGCTTTTGGCCTTGCTCCGCGCCATAAACAGAAACGGTGGCGGCCTGAACTGAGGCATTTAATAAAAGAAGGCTTGTGAATAACACGTTTTTTGTCATGCTGTTGATCATCATATTAATCGTCCTTTATTAATGTAATGTCAACATATCGTATTTTTTTTATTATAGCAACACTAAATATGCTAATTTTATACTTATTGTCTTATGTTTTTGGGGTCAATGAGTATAACGGTTCCTTGTTTATTATCTGGGCTTGCTGTTGTGATAAGACGCTCGGCTCGGGTGTCGTAGCTTATTGTGGGTGCATTTAGGGTATTTTCACCTTGAATAATACGTGCGTTTCCCTTTAACTCAAGCTTGTTTTCTTGAGGATAATACGCAAGTGTATCGGCATATGCATGAAGAGGGGGCTTATCAGACGAAGTGCATGTCCAGAAATGGGCTTGCGCTTGATGACTGCCATGAGCCACGGCACGTATGAGCTGGTGTTGTGCATTCATCATGGTGATGGCATCAAAGGCACGTAGATGCGTGCTACCCTGGTCGATGGATACGCCTTCACGATAATGCCCTTCACCTGTTTTTTCATCGAATGAGGCATATCCTGAAGCAAAATATACCAGCTTGCTACGGTCACTTGTGAATGCGAAAGCATTGAGCGTCAATAAATTTAAACCTAGCAACAAGCCTAATAAAAAGTATTTGTTATCCATGAGCAGGCCTATAGGTTGCTCGTGCATCATGGAGTAAATCAACGTGATGTTCGGCCAAGTCGGCTTGCATTCCCATCGCTTCTAATACGTTATCTTCTTGTTGCCACGTAATTTTAAGCGGTGTATGGGCTATTTGCGTTTTTGGAAAATAAGATATTTGCTCGCTTTTTAAAATGCCAGCAGGGGTATTTTTGAATGCGGTATGTTCGACTTCGACCTGTTTTTTAAAGATAACTTCGTGTCCATCATCTAAAATCACCGCTTCTTGCGATTGAATCGTCCAGCTGGGTTGGTTTGTTTCGGTGACCCAAATACGGGGTGTTTTTAACCAAAGGTTTTGTTCGCTTGGAATATGATGTGCATAGGGCGTTTGCAAAGCATGTAAGCGATGCCCCAGGGCATCAAACTGTTCTATTTCAAGCGATGTAAAACGATGATCGGGGGTGTTGTTGAGCGTATGGGTATCAAGCAGGGCCGCAGGTGATTCCGTCAGAAAAAACCAAGCGGCCGCCGCCATGATGAGGAGGGCTAAGAAAAACCATGTGCTCGCTTTACTCATATTCATACAGCATCACTCATGCCGAGAGGTAATGATCTAAGGCAAGATTAAACTTATCTTGCGTTGCAAGAATATAATCACATAATTCACGTACACCACCAAAACCACCGTCTTTTGTGGTGATTAAATCGGCCGCTTGTTTAACCTGATCGACCGCACTACCAACAGCAACACCTAAACCCACTTGTTGAATAATCGGTAAGTCAGGTAAATCATCACCAACATAAGCAAATGCTTCATCAGGCAAATTAAGGTTTTTTTTGAGTGACTCATAGGCTTTTTGCTTATTCGTCTGCCCTTTATAAAAATGTTGGATACCGAGTTGCTTCATACGTTCGTCGATGACGGCATTGTTTGAGGTTGTGATGATGGCAACTTCGATACCTGCAGACATTAAAAGCTTGAGCCCCATGCCATCAAGCACATGAAAGGCTTTAGATTCGTTACCGTTAATATCAATATACAAAAATCCGTTGGTCAGTACGCCGTCAACATCGCAAATAAGGCATTGGATTTTTTTTGTTTTTTCAATAACACTGGGTAAATTTGCACTTTTCATACGTTATTCTCTCAATATATGATTAATTAAGTTAAGCGTATTATCGCTTAATTAAAGTTATTCATACAAGTTGTGATAGAAACGTTTTTAATGGCACAATGTGCAATCCAGGTTGATCAAAACAATTCTTTTGAACGTATTCCATGTTGCAAACCACTTGAAATGTAAAATTAGGCTTTAACTGCTCATGAAAGTGATGAAGTGATGAAGAAATACTTTTGTTTAGACTGAGTTTGACTTCAACAAGAATCCATGGCTGGTTATTTTTTGTGATAAGGAAGTCGACCTCTCGTTTTTCTTTGTCACGAATAAAATGAAGCCCATAGTCACCAAGACCAATATCATTCCAAAAATTAATCGCTTTTAAAAGATGAAGTGCAACCATATTTTCAGCTTTCATGCCTTCATTAGGGCATAGCGTCCAATCCCAAAGGTAATATTTGGGTTCTTTTAAAAGTGAACGGCTTACATTTTTTGACCATGGTTTAATTTCAAAGCAATAATAGAGTGCTTTGAGTGTTTCAAGCCAATTTCTGATGGTATTGTCACTGACACGTAGCTGGGTGGCGAGATTTTGAAAGGATGTTAATGAACCAACGTGTTGTTTTAATTTTTCTGCCAAAATTTCAAGTGTATCAATATCTTGAATACGTGTTAAGTCTCGAATATCTTCAGAAAATAATTGTTGTCCCCTGAGTTTGATCCAGCGTCGGCTAAATGCAGCACTCTGTTTTAAGTAAGGGTCGGGGTATCCACCAAAATTCCAAAGCGCTTCAAAATGTTCATTGCTGATGAGTTTGGGTATCTCCCAGTACTCACGAGTTGTGTTGATGCCGCGTTGTGTTATTTCTGCAATCGATAAAGGATGAAAACGGAAAGGAAAATAACGCCCCATCAAGCTGTCTCCGCCACGATTAAACACATCAAGCTGAGCACTTCCGGTCACTAAAATATTACATTTATTGGGATAGCTATCATAAAAACCTTTGAGAAAATCCCTCCAGTTTTTAAATTTATGGATCTCATCAAAAACAATTAAAGGTTTTGTATTCGAGAGTAATGGCAAGTTTATTATTTTAGCAATGTTGTTGGGACCAGCAATGATTTGTTCTCGGTCGTTGATGTTGTCCCAATTGAAATAAAAGCCATGCGTATGTTGAGCAACCATTTTTTGTGCAACCGTTGTTTTGCCAACTTGTCTTGGTCCCATGACAAAAATCATTTGTCGATAATCAGCTAAATGTTGTTCAAATAATGTTTGATACAAGCGTTCCATAAGATTCAGTCTATTTATTAAGATAAAGGTATATGACTAAATATATATAATGCTTCGAGAAAGTCAAGACTATTCCGAAGTATTATATGGCTTTGGTCATGACCAATTTCCAATTAAAGCATACCGGCACGTAATAGATCATGAATATGTAACACAGCCGTTGGCTTATGTTCTGAATCCGTAATCACCAGTGAAGTAATGCTGTGCTGCTGCATGAGGGCAAGTGCTTCAGCGGCGAGCATGCCTTGGGTGATGGTTTGACAACCTTGGGTCATGACGTCTTTGATGAGGGTCGTATGAATGTCGTAGGATTTGGTCAAGGTTCGCCGGATATCACCGTCGGTGTATACGCCAACCAAGCGTCCTTCGGTATTGACCACGCACGTCATGCCAAGTTTTTTAGCACTCAACTCAATTAAAGCATCACGAACTAAAGTTGTTTCCGTAACTTTGGGCAAGTCATCACCGCTATGATACAACTCATCGACGGTGAGTAATAATTTTCTACCGAGTGCGCCACCTGGGTGTGCGTGTGCGAAATCATCTGCTGTAAAGCCACGCGCCTCAAGCAGCGCAACGGCGAGGGCATCGCCCATCACCAAAGCGATGGTTGTGCTAGTGGTGGGGGCGAGTCCTAGCGGGCAGGCTTCTTCTGATATCTCAAGATTTAAATTTACGGTCGCTGTTTTAGCTAAGACTGAGTTTGGATTGCCTGTAAGCGTAATCAGAGGTGTGCCGAGGCGCTTTAAACTCGGTAATAGATTAAGTACCTCAAATGTGTTACCTGAATTGGATAAAGCAAGCAAGGTATCGTTAGATGTGACCATCCCTAAGTCACCATGATTGGCTTCAGCAGGATGCATAAAAAAAGCGGGCGTGCCGGTACTGGCAAGTGTGGCTGCAATTTTTTTACCGATATGTCCGGATTTTCCCATGCCCGTCACGATAACACGACCCGTGCAGGCCAAGATCAGCTCGCAGGCGCGTTCAAAATGGTGATCAATTTTTTGGGTGAGCGCAAAAATAGCCGCGGCTTCGGTTTCGATAACGGTTAGACCGGATGTGCAAAAGTTCATGGTTTCAAAACTGGATAAAATTATACTTTGATTCTATCATAACTTATGTGAACTCTAAATTAATATCGAGCTAGCAATCTGCGCATACCGGGATATATAATTGAGCAAACATGACAAGGAGTCATACGGCATGCACAAGCCATGGGTGGATATTTCGAAATTAACATTTTCTCACCAAAATAAATTGATTTTCGATCAGGTCGATATTCGTGTTCAGCGCGGTAAAATTACGGCGATCATGGGGCCAAGTGGTACCGGTAAAACAACGCTGCTGCAATTGATTGGTGGTGTTTTAACTCCCAATGCAGGTAAAATCTGTGTAGATGGTGACGATGTGCATGCGTTATCACGTAAAAACTTATCGATTGCGCGACGCAATATGGGCCTGTTATTTCAAAACGGTGCACTGTTTACACATCTTTCAGTTTTCGATAACGTAGCGTTCCCCTTACGCGAACATACGAATTTAAGTGAATTATTATTACGTGATGTGGTGTTGATGAAACTTGAAGCTGTCGGTTTGCGTGGTGCTGCTCATCTGATGCCTTCACAATTGTCAGGAGGCATGTCGCGACGTGCAGCCTTTGCTCGTGCCATAGCGCTCGATCCAGAACTGATGATGTATGACGAACCGTTTACGGGACAAGATCCGATTTCGATGGGGGTGTTGGTGCGTTTAATTAAGCGCCTGAATGAATTACTTCATACAACCACGATGATTGTATCACATGATGTCGAGGAAACGTGTGAAATTGCAGATTATGTTTATCTTTTAGCAGAAGGTCGCGTAATAGGTGAGGGCACACCGGCAGCGTTACTCAATTCGACACAACCGGATATTCGGCAATTTATGCGCGGTGAAGCCGATGGTGCAGTCCCGTTTCATTACCCAGCGCGACCGTATGCGGAGGAATTACTTGATGCTTGATAGGATAGCGCAAACAGGAGCGTTTGGGCGTACATCTGTGCAGCGCTTAGGGCAGGCGGGTGTTTTCTTGTGTCGGTTATTGTTGCGCATACCCAATTTTAAAAAAATAGGTCCGAGTGTTTGGCATCAATTGTATTCCGTCGGTGTTTTATCAGGCATCGTGATTGTCGTTTCTGGGTTGTTTATTGGTATGGTTGTGGGCTTACAAGGCCATCATACCCTGCAGAAATTTGGTGCTTCCAGTCAACTTGGGCAATTGTTGGCACTCAGTATTGCGCGTGAATTGGGCCCGGTGGTGAGTGCCTTATTATTTGCAGGTCGTGCGGGATCTGCCTTAACCGCTGAAATTGGTTTGATGAAAGCAACAGAACAATTAGCCAGCATGGATATGATGGGTGTTGATCCATTGGCGCGTATTGTCTACCCACGTTTTTTAGCGGGTTTGATTGCTTTGCCTGTTTTATCGCTTATTTTTTCAGCCGTGGCTGTGTACGGTGGGTACCTGGTTGGCGTTGAGCGCTTGGGTGTTGATGCCGGTAGTTTTTGGTCAAACATGCAAGCGGCAGTTAATTTTAGACTGGATGTATTAAGTGGCATCATCAAAAGTATGGTGTTTGCCTTTTTAGTCAGTTGGGTGGCGGTTTATCAAGGGTTCACGAGTACGCCTACGGCGGCAGGGATTAGCCAAGCAACCACACGTTCGGTGGTGCATGCCTCTCTTCTGATTTTAGGTTTTGATTTTTTGTTGACGGCACTTATGATTGGAGGTTGGTAAATGGATAAGCACTATCGACTGGATTTAAGCGTAGGTATCTTTATGATACTTGGATTTCTAGCCTTGCTTGTGATGGTTTTTAAAGTCAGCGGTGTGCAAGCATTAACCCACGTAGGAAGCTATGAAGTCACGGCGAATTTTTCGGATATTGGCGGCCTCAAAGTACGTGCGCCGGTGACCATTGCTGGCGTTAAAGTCGGTGAAGTCACAAGCATTGATTTGCAGCCGGGGCAGCTGAATGCCAAAGTTAAAATGCAATTACGTAGTGATCAAAAAATTCCTTTTGATGATGCATCTGCGCGTATTTTAACCGAAGGACTGCTGGGTTCAAATTATGTGAGTCTTGTGCCGGGATTTGAGAGCGTGCCTAATCATCCGTTTTTACGTTCGGGTGATGTGATTGAGCGAACCCAAGAAGCCGTTATTCTTGAGAATATTATTGGGCAATTATTATTTAGTGCAAAACAATCAACCTAGTTACTAGCTTACAGGGAGTGATGATGTATAAATTAAAAACTTTGATGGGATGCTGTTTTTTGGTGGTCAGTTCACTCACCTGGGCCGCAACGTCACCGGTGCCTATGTTAGAACAAACCGCCGATCAAATTATTGATACGCTTGAAAAGAACAAAGGCCAACTTAAAAAAAATCCACAATTTGTGCAGCGTACGGTGCGTGAACACTTGTTACCTCATATTGATGTTCAAGGCATGGCGCGCTCAGTTTTGGGACGAAATGCTTGGACACGTGCAACGCCAGACGAGCGTGGACGATTTACACAGGCGTTTTCAAGCTTGGTGGTGCGAACGTATGCGTCGCCCTTGGCTGAATATTCAGATGAAAAAATTATGTTTTTACCTGAACGCGCAGCGCCCAGTGGCCGTTTTACACGTGTAAATAGTGTTATCATACGCTCCAACGGGCAAAAGATTCCGTTGAGTTATAGTTTGGTATTAAAACAGGGCGATTGGAAAGTGTATGATTTGAGCGTTGAGGGTGTGAGCTTGTTACAAAGTTTTAGGACGCAGTTTGGGCAAATATTAAAAATGACCGATATGGATGCTCTTATTATGCAATTAAATAAGCAAAATAACCCTGAACGTCAGGCTGCCTGATGCGTGATGCACATATATTTATGCCTTCAAGCGTTTTAACGTTTGATACGGTTTCGTCAGATTTGACGCGATTTTTGGCGCATGTGAATCAACATGCGGCTTCAACCCTTGTGTTAAACATGGAGCATGTGACGCATTGTGATAGTGCCGGTCTTGCGTTGCTTATTCAGGCCTATCGATTGTGCCAAGAGCAAGGCATGAACTTGCGTATTCAAGGCATGTCTCAAGAGATTTTAGATTTAGCTACCTTTTGTGGGGTAGACAACTTATTTATTGGAGAAAATTGAGTGACCGTAAGTAACCACGAACTTGAACAAGATTTAATGAAGATTGCCGGCGTAAAACACGTCGAAGTCTCGGGGAATGGCTATCATTATCAACTGATCATCGTTTCAAATGATTTTGCTGGCATGACACGAGTTGCACGCCAGCAATGGGTGTATGCAAAGCTTCAAGATTATATTACCTCCGGAGAGCTACATGCGTTAACAATGAAAACATGGACTGAGGCCGAATGGGAGATAAATCGTGGATAAATTAGTGATTCATGGCGGAAAACCACTGTTCGGTGAAGTGGTCATATCAGGGGCAAAAAATGCAGCGTTGCCTATTATTGCCGCAACGTTGCTGGCAACCGAGCCGGTGACGATTGCGAATGTACCGCATCTCAATGATGTAACAACCATGATGGAGTTACTCAGTCAACTCGGGGCGAATTTGGTGGTTGACGAAAAAATGCAGGTTTCTGTTGATGCCAGCACCATCGGTGAAGAGTTGGTGGCACCGTATGAATTAGTCAAAACCATGCGTGCTTCTATTTTAGTTTTAGGACCATTACTTGCACGTTTTGGACGGGTGGATGTGTCGTTACCTGGCGGATGTGCTATTGGAACGCGTCCGATTGATTTGCATTTAAAAGCTTTAAAAGCTATGGGCGCCGATATCGAAGTGATCAATGGTTATGTTAAAGCACGATGCAAAAAAGGGCGCTTACAAGGCAAAACAATCGTGTTTGATACGGTGACCGTGACCGGTACAGAAAATATCTTAATGGCTGCGACACTGGCTGAAGGAACCACAGTTCTTAAAAATGCCGCGCGCGAACCTGAAGTGGTCGATTTAGCTAATTTTTTAATCGGCATGGGTGCCAAAATTCATGGCGCAGGAACCCATACGATCGAAATTGAGGGTGTGCCTCATCTAACCGGCGGAAGCTATACCGTATTGCCGGATAGAATTGAGGCAGGTACCTATTTAGCGGCAGCGGCCATGACGCGCGGTAAAGTCACGGTTAAACGTGTGCGACCTGATAATTTATTGTCGATGTTGTGTAAGTTTGAAGAGGCCGGTGCGGCGATTACTTTAGGTAACGACTGGGTGACGTTGGATATGTACGGTGAGCGTCCGGAAGCGGTCGATATCTCGACAGCACCTTACCCCGGTTTTCCAACGGATATGCAAGCGCAGTTTATGGCTTTAAATACCGTAGCGGATGGCTCGTCTTCTGTGATTGAAAATATTTTTGAAAATCGTTTTATGCACGTACAAGAATTACAACGGATGGGCGCTAAAATTCGCTTAAACGGCAATGTCGCCATAATCAAAGGCGTTGAATATCTAACCGGTGCACCGGTCATGGCAACCGATCTTCGTGCATCCGCGAGCTTAATTCTTGCAGGACTTGCGGCCAAAGGTGAAACTTGGGTTGAGCGTATTTATCATGTCGATAGAGGCTATGAACGTATTGAAGAGAAATTCTCCATTCTGGGTGCTGATATCAAACGATGTTCTGGGCGATAAAAAATGATTCATCGTGTCGAGCTTGAAACGTATTTACAGAATTATCTTGAGGTCGATGCGTTTCAAGATTATGCCCCAAACGGTCTTCAAATTGAAGGTCAAGCCAACATTCAGCGTATTTGTACGGCGGTTACAGCATCTTTGGATGTGATTGAAGCCGCGTGTGCATTTCAAGCCGATGCCTTGATTGTGCATCATGGTTATTTTTGGAAAGGTGAAGATCCAACCTTGCGAGGCATGAAGCGCACGCGTATTGCGAAGCTTCTTCAGCATGATATGAATTTATTGGCTTATCATTTGCCAATTGATTGTCACACAACGCTGGGTAACAATGCGTGCATAGCTAAAAAACTCGATCTAAAGCATGTTAAAAGCCATGCTGCTGGCAAAACGCCTGATTTATTATGGAGCGGCGAGTTAACAAAGCCTTTATTCGATCTACAGGCTTTTACGCAGCAGTTAGCTCGCGTATTTGATCGCGCGCCCCAGGTTATATCTGCAGATAACTCAAATAAAGCTATTAAAAAAATAGCTTTTTGTTCGGGGGGGGCGCAAGATTATATTATAGATGCGGCGGCTCTAGGGGTAGACGCTTATATCAGCGGTGAAATTTCAGAACGTACCTATTATCAAGCGAAAGAGTTAGATATACATTATTTTGCTTGCGGCCATCACGCCACAGAACGTGATGGGATTCATGCTTTGGGCAAGCACTTGGCCGAGCAATTTGCGTTAGAACATCGATTTCTTGACAGTGATAATCCAGTTTGACAAACATGAAAACGACACAACGTCTGGAATATGTTCAAGGTTCCGTTGAACGCGTCACGTTTCATAGCGAAGCCACGGGATTTTGTGTTCTACGTACGCAAGTACGTGGACATCGTGATGTGGTGACGGTGATAGGAAACGCCGCATCGATTACGGCAGGCGAGTACATCGAATGCCAAGGCACATGGGTGAATGATCGCACGCATGGTATGCAATTTAAAGCCGAGCATCTAAAAACCATTCAGCCGACCACGCTTGAAGGGATCCAAAAATATTTAGGCTCGGGTATGGTCAAAGGCATTGGCCCGCACTTTGCGAAAAAGCTGGTCGCGGCGTTTGGCGAAGCCGTGTTTGATGTGATTGAGCAAAACCCCGAGCGTTTACTCGATTTGGAAGGCATTGGCCCTAAACGCAAAGCGCGTGTGGCGTCTGCATGGGCTGAACAAAAAGCCATTCGCAGCATTATGGTTTTTTTACATAGCCATGGCGTAGGTACCGCACGTGCCGTACGTATCTATAAAACCTACGGTGATAAATCCGTTGAAATGGTCGAGGCGAACCCCTACCGTTTAGCACGTGATATTCGAGGGATTGGTTTTAAAACCGCGGATCAACTCGCCGAAAAATTAGGAATAGCAAAAGATTCGTTGATGCGTGCACAAGCCGGCGCCTCGCATGTGTTACAAGAGCTTTGCGATAAAGGAAACTGTGCGGCGGAGTTATCTCAATTACTTGAAGCCGCGCATAAATTACTTGAAATTCCCGAAGAGATCATCAAAACAGGTATTGAGCAAGAAATTCTTGAAAACCAGCTTGTTAGAGATAATATAAATGATGTGCCATGCATTTACCCTATATCGCTTTACACCGCAGAAACACGTGCAGCGGCCCAGCTCAAGCGTTTAAATACTGCACATATACCTTGGGGAAAGATTGATATCGCGAAAGCGATTCCCATGATTGAGAAAAAAACAGGTCTAGAATTGTCCGAGTCACAGCATGAGGCGATTGAACAGATTTTAAAATCAAAAGTTTCGATCATGACCGGTGGCCCAGGTGTGGGAAAAACGACGATTGTTAAAAGTTTATTGGGTATTATTGAAGCGAAGTCACTTCGAATCAGCTTGTGCGCACCGACTGGGCGCGCAGCCAAACGTTTAACAGAAACCACACAACTTGAAGCCAAAACCATTCATCGATTGCTTGAATTTGACATGAAAACCTATGGATTTAAGCATAATCAACATAATTTATTAGATTTAGATGTCTTAATTATTGATGAAGCCTCGATGCTTGATATTGTTTTATTTAATCATTTACTCAAAGCTATCCCGTTGGATGCAGCCGTTATTTTTGTTGGGGATATTGACCAGCTTCCTTCGGTTGGATCGGGTGCTGTTTTAGCTGATATGATTGCATCAAAGACAATCACTACGGTACGTTTAACCGAAATTTTTCGCCAAGCAGCGCATTCGCATATTATTGTGAACGCGCATCGTGTAAACCAAGGTAAAATGCCGATACCCCATGATTCCCCTCAAAGCGATTTTTTTACGTTATATACCGATACTCCCGAAGAAATTCATGACAAATTGCTAGAAGTGGTGATTAATCGTCTGCCTAAACGCTACGGTTATGATCCGATTCGGGATATTCAAATCCTAACCCCCATGAATCGAGGAGGATTAGGCAGCCGGAGTTTAAATGCCGCATTGCAAGCGCGCTTGAACGGTCGCTCAGAACCCAAAGTCGAACGTTTTGGATCGATTTATGCGCCAGGCGACAAAGTCATTCAGATGACCAATAATTACGATAAAGATGTGTTTAACGGGGATATCGGTGTGATTGAAAGCATTGATCTCGATGAAGGTGAAGTCAAAATAAAATTTGATTATCAAATTAAAACCTATGGCGTGAACGAGCTGGATGAAATTAATTTAGCGTATGCGATTAGCATTCATAAGGCACAAGGCTCTGAATTTCCTGTGGTGGTGATGCCGCTAGCAACCCAGCATTTTGCGTTGCTAGCCCGTAATTTATTGTACACAGGCATCACACGAGGAAAATCACGTGTGGTATTAATCGGTCAGAAAAAAGCAATCGGCATGGCCGTGCATAATGATAAAGAAGCACATCGTTTGACCAAGCTTGCAGAACGGTTGGTGTAGAATAATCATGATGATAAAAAATAAAACGTTTTAATCAAGTCATGTTAAATATTCATGCGACAAAGCCGGTTGTCAGCATAACCTCGGTGAAGGGATGCCAGAAAAATCCTCGGAACAAAAATGGTGCTCCATCTGGCGTTACCCTAACCATGCGATAATTTTAGCCTTTAATGTTGGGGGGTCGGGGTTAGCTGATGCGTCCCTTCATCTGACGAGCCCTGAGATGACGCGCTGTCTTTAAAAAAAGTATTACGCCCTGTGGATGGAGGATTCACCTGATTTATTAGGGGTTGGATCTGGGGGAAAAGGATGGTAGCAGCTGTGGAAGGGTGTGGATTGCTTGCGACTGCTTGAAAGTTAGCTTGCGCTGCCTCTCCGGTCAAAAGACCTGCGGTGCTGAGGGCTTTAAGAGCCCTAGCAACGTTTTTAGGGTCTTCATGCTCTGCCACAGCATTAAAGTTAGCTTGCGCTGCCTCTCCGGTCAAAAGACCTGCGGTGCTGAGGGCTTTAAGAGCCCTAGCAACGTCTTTAGGGTCTTTATGCTCTGCCACAGCATTAAAGTTAGCTTGCGCTGCCTCTCCGGTCAAAAGACCTGCGGTGCTGAGGGCTTCAAGAGCGTTAGCAACGTCTTGAGGGGCTTTATGTTTTGCCACGGCCTCTCGATTAGCCTGCGCTGCCTCTCCGGTCAAAAGACCTGCGGTGTGAAGGGTTTTAAGAGCGTGAGCAACGCCGATAGGGTTTTTATGTGTTGCTAAGATATTAAAGTTAGCCTGCGCTGCCTCTCCGGTCAAAAGTCCTGCGGAGTGGAGGGCTTTAAGAGCGAAAGCAACGCTGAAAGGGTCTTTATGTTTTGCCACGACCTCTCGATTAGCCTGCGCTGCCTCTCCGGTCAAAAGACCTGCGGAGTGGAGGGTTTCA